>Ga0137347_1000001_pt1 | contig 34318 bp, 56 predicted proteins | sample EasRivERMLT590_2_FD_104756 | JGI IMG/M metagenome (GOLD analysis project Ga0137347, IMG submission 104756) | Soil microbial communities from meander-bound floodplain in the East River, Colorado, USA - East River MetaG ERMLT590_2 | ecosystem: Environmental > Terrestrial > Soil > Floodplain ...
CATCACTGACACCACGAACATGTTCCAGAGTTGCTACGCCCTGGCGTCACTGACGTTACCAGCTGGGTTCGGTGGCGCCATCACTACCGCCACGAGCATGTTCTACAACTGCTACGCCCTGGCGTCACTGACGTTACCAGCTGGGTTCGGTGGCGCCATCACTAACACCACGAACATGTTCTACAACTGCTACGCCCTGGCGTCACTGACGTTACCAGCTGGGTTCGGTGGCGCCATCACTACCGCCACGAGCATGTTCCAGGCCTGCGTATCCCTGGCGTCACTGACGTTACCAGCTGGGTTCGGTGGCGCCATCACTAACACCACGAGCATGTTCCAGAGCTGCATCGCTCTGCTGGAAATATTAGGGTTATCGTTGCCTGTTCTGGTGACGTCAACAACAATGTTTTCGTCGGCGTATAGTATCCGTAAAGCATCAATGTCTATTCCTGTGGCATTCACGATTGCCGCGTGCATGAGTGCTGCGGAACTAAACGCGCTGTATACAGCGCTACCTACAGCTGTGGGGAAAACAATAACGTGCAGTGGAAACTATGGTTTCGCTGCTAGCGATATAACAATTCTTAATTTGAAAGGATGGTCAGCCACATGACAGAAATTGGATGGTACAAAAAAGAACCGACAAGTGGTGAGTTACTAGGTCCGGGTCAACATCCTTGTTGGGCACTGCTAAACCGCACGCCCGCAGATCATTTGATTTATGGATCATATCCAGTACGCGGTTGGACGTGGCAGGATGATGGTGAGCACGGCGAGGGATACTATCATAATGATGGTACGTACAAATCTGGACACATCTCTCCGCCAGATTGTCCGCGCATTATGCTGGATGCAGAAGTTGACGCCACGCCGTGTTTTGGCTGGTTTTGGCTACAGACACGAGCAGAGGCATACGCTCTGTTCGGCATAACTCCACCGCCCGTAGAATGGCAACAAAATACAGCTTATGCTGTTGGCATTAAAGTACATACGGATCGTGTGTACATATGTACTCAAGCTGGTACGTCTGATGAATACAGCCAGGGACCGCAGATGTATATGGGCGACACTGGAATTATGGATGGAACGTGTGCTTGGGATGCTGTCTTGTGATGGCGTGTAAACCAAGTCGTGTTTGAGCACAAACAGAGTGCTCCTTGAGTACCTAACAAATTCCTAATGTATATACAGGCAGCAAAGATCGAAACCTTTGCTGCCTAAATTATGTTAGCCTCAACCATAAACTCTTTATACGTTAATACAGGAAAACATTTTAGTGCTGTATTTGTACTAACTGTGTAGACAGTAATATTCTTGTTACGTAGTTCTACTGCCATTCTGTCAAATACAGGAATAAAACGTTTTTTATATCTATCTTTTGTTGTCGGTTCAAGTCTGTGTAAAGTATGAAAATTATGTTCGTTATTAATAGTTTTCATATCCATGCCTAATAGATATATAGGATTCGCTCCATATAGATATGCTATATTCAACGCTGTACTTCCACTGTCAAAACCTCCTATTACATCTGGAGAATGTGATAAAGCTAAATCAGGATTAAAATTTAACACGTTTATATCTTTAATACCGATATACCTATTTTTAAAATGTGGATTACTAGTTCGAAGTCTTGTTACTTTTAATTGTTTAAATGTTAGTACACTACTCATGTTCCATTCGTACCATCTGTAGTCTGACCAAAATAACATGTCAGCCCATTTAGCTATTGTTATGCCTGCACAATTTACTGCTATTGTAAGAATTTTATCTTTTATACATGATGTATTAAACTCTTTTAGAGATGACCCACCACCTATAATACAGCAAGGTTTGTTTTTCCATGCGTTCAACGGTACAGTCCATAATTTACTTAAATGTACTGTTTTATCAGGTCGAAGCATAAGCCTGTTCTCATTTCTTCTTTATTAAATTGTTTGTAAGCTAGCTCATTTGCCCACTTTTGTCTATCAAAAGAATAAAATTGTTCCATTGTATTAGTAACATGTGGAACTGTGTGTAATGTAACATCCCAACTCATAGCAACATTATCAACTGTTACTGTGGGTACGCCATATAGAACTGAATCGACTCCTGTATTTGAATTAACAGTGACTACTAACGATACTTCATTAAAATTGTCATATAAGTCACCATTTACATAGGTAACATTTTTTAATTTTACGTAGTCTCTTCTATTGTTGGGGTGAGGCCTAAACAATACGCTCCATCCATTACTTTGTAATTCGTTGTTTAATCTAGTGTATATTTCATCTGCGTTTAAATGTTTTATTGAAGCATCCCCATAGACTTGCCCTATTAATAATGCTTTTTTGTTATGTATAGTTTTTAAAGGTTCTAACAATTTTTTAAATTTGTTAAAACGATCTGGTTCATTTTTAATCCAAGGATAGCTAGCTGCACCATTTATATTTCCACCTAAACCGATCATACAGTTTTCAAATCTATCTCCTATAAAACCTCTTTCAATAACACATATAGGTATGTTCATATTTTTTACTGCACTAATTACTTCTTTTCTTCTTGTCCCCCATATACAAAATAAATCACAATCTTGCATATCATCAGTAAGTACTACTGACCATCCATGTTTCATTAATCCTTTAGCAAACTCAGCACACCAGTTTTTTTGATGGATCATTCCTTGCGAAGGATTGGGTCTTACCCACAGTAGTGCTTTTTTCATTTTTATTCCACATAAACGTTAAAAAGTTATTGCTTCAAGTTTACGTATCTTAGTTTTTAGTTGTTCTATTAATTTAAATCGTTTATGCTCCAAACTAACAACTGCTGCGCGTCTATCCGTAAATATATCATCATACAATTTATGTGGAACATATAAATCTTTTACGTACACAATATTGTCACTTAAAATTCTTACATCAGCATCCTCAAATGCTTCTATACTACGTGTTTCCCAATATTTAATGCTGTAATACGTCATTTTAATTCCGATTCAGATGTTTTCTTGACAGTTGTCTCACCAAGAATGAATTCAACATCAATAACATCACCATCTTTTAGATTATCAAAATTCTCAATAATGTATCTATGTGCGGTTTGAAATGTTCTATGCATCCACTCAAACGGATCATACTCAACACTAGAATTGCAATTAAGACTAAACAATATTATTGACATATCACTTGGTATTGTTGGAAAGCCTGCTCGACATATTAAAAATTCTTGTTCTTGGCTCTCTGGTTCAATTTGTAAAGCAATTACTGGAATAAATGTTCCTCTATCTCGTACTTCTAATATTTTATCTTGCATAACTTGCTCCATTTTGTGGTTTGTGTGATTGACTTATGTATTCTTTATCCTATTCCGCATACCTTTTGCTAGTTCTACTGAATTACGGCAAAAGTATCTACATGATCTTTCAGAAAAATCTTCAACGCCACGTCTCCATAATGCAGCTTGATTTAACCAATAAACCATGACAGCTCTTTCTTTTGGAGTTAAGCACTCACGTCTATTAGCTCTAAATATCTTTACTTCTCTTTTATTTTTATTCATAAGTTTTAATTAGTTTGCATGGATAACGAACTATATTCTTATCTATAAGCAACCATCTTGTGGGTATATGCGAACCACCGTCTGCATCACGCCAAGCTTCAATTCCATTATATTTAAACCAACGTAACACTAATGGTATAGTTCCTTGATGAAACGTCTCAGTATAGGCTAAAATAGGAAGAGAAGTGTCTATATCGACTATTTTAGTTGTGCACATTGATAACGAAATATAATATCTACCGTTTGGAAAAGTTTGTATTTCTAAATTCGGTTGATCATCTTTTATACGCTTGCTCATAGCTCACTCCACATCAGTTAGACAACTTTATTAGTAATTCTCTTTTATAGCTTTCTATTAGCATTAAATTTAGTTCTGTTATTCCTCTGTCTCTATACCATTGTTCATCCCATTTTCTAGGATTCTTTCTAAACGTTGTTGCATAAAAAACGGGATCAATGTCTAGTAATATTGATACTGCTAGTCTATGTGATCCACCATGTAAGATGTAGTTAGAATCTAGTTTTATAGGATAGTTAGGATTAAAATTGTTTATTTTAAAAGAACTAAGGAGTTCTTTACACACATGTATGTAGTCTTTTATTGATTGTTTATTAGTATTTCCAGGTTCAATTCCACGTGTTCTTTTAAGTATACTCCATATGTAAATATCTTCATTGCATTTTATATTTGTATTAGTTAATAGTGCTTTAAAATACATATATTTGATAATAATGTCATATCTATTAAATATGATTTTTTTGCATATTGCTTTATTTTCTATCAACATGCTTTAATAGCTTTATACACTTTATAATTATTTGTACTAGCTACATCTGTACTTGTTATAAAGAAGTTATTATTGTTTATTATTCGTCGTATAGAAGTAAAATCATGTACATTACAACGTTTAGTTGATGAAGATGAATCACCAGTACGCATAGAAAAGATTAATTGTTCTGACGTACATTTGCAGAGTATATCTAATGCTTCTATTGCTTCAGAAGTCGTAAAAAAATTTAGTAATCTTACGCATATCGACGTTTGCCACTTACGCTTTAATGCGTGAATATTAAATATAGAATATTGGATTAAATCAATACAATGTAAATCGCTTGCTTTTGCTTTTGCTTGACTAAGCATTTCTGTAGACATATCTATGCCTGTATAGAACAAATAGCGTCTTTCATACAAATCAAAAAATCTTCCAGTTCCACACGGTATGTCTAATACTGAACTAGTAGGTTGTGTGGTACTTAACCAGTTTTCTACTATACGTTGTTCGTTATTCCATTTTACAGTATGTTCATTATTTTTGTCATAAACTGAAGCTTTGGTGCCATAATAATCTGTTGCCACACTAGCAGCGTTTAATGTTTTTGATTTCATCGTGTTCTCACTGATTTAACAAAATCTTCAATTAACTCTCTTGCTGTAGATATAGGCAAGCTAGAATCTAAGTCTAAATGTTTTATACAACGTTCGGCGATGACATCTCGAACTAAAATCATACAATCTTCTGTTAAATCTATCATAAAATGACGATTCTGTTTATTTCGTGTTCTGTTCCGTTCTTTTATAGTATCTCTATCTAAATTTAATGTTATTATGCCTAATGGTGTCGGACATAACTCTAAGTATCTCACAATTACATTTTTTCGTATAGAACTATCAACACGATAATATATACCTAAGCTACGTTGAAAGAAACCAGTTTGTAAGTATATTTTATCGCTTTTCTTATTATTCACAGTTATCATTTTTTTAATTGAACGATTTACTAATGACTTACCCACAGAAAAAGTTTTGTGATGCTCCATTAATTTTATGCATTCTTGACAGTAGTCTAAGAATTGTTTCCATTCTAATGGAGCAGCACTATTATCATACTTAATAGCATCTGGTGGATATTTGTAATCTATTAGTGTGGACTTACCACTTCCTGGACTTCCACAAATTTCTATATATCGCATAAAAGTACTCTAGAAGGCTGTTGATGTTATTCTATTCTAAGGACGAAACTATCATCTACTTTAGAAAGCTTAGTTTTTATTTCTTTAAAAGACAATCCTAGTTCTTCATACATTATTGAAAATAACTTTTTATGCTCGCTCGATAATGTATCAGTATATGGTATACTAGTTGCTAGCATGTATTTGTACCAGTTGCTATAACTATTTATTACTAAATTAGTTACATATAAATTTAAATCTAAGCAAGTCATTCTTCACCTGTATAGTCGATATACATAAAAATCTGACTGTTTTACACGTTGTACTGTATAACTATCCCAACAATCACATACTACACTTCTATCTAATGTGCACTTGTGGGTATTAAACTCAGTTGATTCTCTATTAGAGATTATTACTTCTTTTGGATTTATTTCTTTTATTATTGACACTAAGTATTTAGAATCTTCTGTATCAAGTAAAGATATAAGTCTAGAGCATACAACTACATCAATAGTATCTTTAAACTTACTAGCATCTAATTTTAGTGCGTTCATATTTATAAGGCATACATTCATATCTTCATCAAGTTTATTATATGCTAAACATAGCATATCAATACTAGTATCTATACCTATCACATTAAACTTCTTTAGTTTGTAGATGTCGAAAAATCTACCAGTTCCTATACCTATATCTAATATAGATATATTATTATCGTAAGAATCTAGAATTGTGTTTATTATAAGTTCTTCGTGTTTCCATATAGAATTCTTATTACGACGTCTATCGTAGTTCGCAGCTATTTTACCTGTAAATTCTGTTCTAGCTATGGATGTTTTAGTTAACATTTAATTAATCCAGGTACGATTAGCTAGATCTTTTTTTACAGCGTCCAGACATTCTTTTGGTGTAAGATTTCTGTAATAATATTCTTTTACTTTAGATAGCATCCATACTGTCCTGTCGTGTTCTTGACTAGGAGCAATTTGTGCTAGTTTATTGTTTTCTTTTTGCATTGTGATTAACTTCTTTCTTTGTTTTCTAGAACTAACAATCTAAAGTCGTCTTCATGTAATCGAATGTTATCACGCACAAACCAATTACTGTCTACAGCATCAATAACTGTTCTAATAGATTGAGGATGTCTCCATTTAGACTCACCTTTCTCACCGATACGTATGTTAAACAAAACATAATTTGAAGATACACGTTGTAACTCACGTAAAGCTATTTGCATATCTTCAGGTTCTAGTAGATTAACTATTCGAATTGCTAAAGCTGTATGGAAGTAATTATTTGTATATCTCCATAAATTTAGAATAGAACCTTTTTCTAGCACAACATTTAATGCTTTATGTTCTTTACGCTTTAATTCTGCTTTTTCTAACATGTCTTCTGATATATCGACACAATTAACATTGTATCTTTGTGAAGAATAAAATTTTATGAACCTGCCTGTTCCGCACGGACAATCTAGAACATTATTTCCTGTGGGTACATTATTTGATAAAAATTTAGTTACTGCTCTGTTTTCTATGCTCCATTTTAATTTGCCTTCTCTTTGTTTATCGTATGTGTCAGCTATAGTAGCTCTATATTTGTTTGCTGTATGTTCTGTTCTATTTGCAGCCATTAATTTTATCCTATTCAATAAGCACAGATGTTATTACTTTTTAAAAAGTAACTTTATGTACATCCGATTATACAGATTAGATTCTATAATATAATATGTAATACTAGAAAGTATAAGAATTGTTATAGCTGTGTAAGCGTACATCTGATACTCCGATCAAAGAATGCATTGTTTGAGCCATGGAAATCTGCTGTGGTTCAGCTCGGTTAGATTAGTCCGATTCCCTGGAAAAGTCACGATCTTTGCATTTGTGGGTAGAGCGCAAGCAGTTTCTGAGGTGTAATTTCCTATTCTTCCAGCGCCAAAAAGGCCATCTGCATCCGTCCAGTAGTAGGGATGGTCTTTGCACAGATAAGAGATAAGTTTTTGATCAGTAGCACCGTAAGGCCAATCTTTATATTCGGCAGAATTTATTATTTCTTTGAAGTCGTCATAAGGTTTTGTGAACGTTCCTGGTGTGTGTAATATAAAACTCGTGTTAAATTGTGCACGCTTAGGAAGGCCATAATTAGGATTTTTGAACAATACTAAATCTTCGTCTCTATTAACTATAGAATCTATGTTACCCACAATTACGCTGTCTAAGTCTATATAAAATATACGCTTACCTATAGTTTCTGCTGCTTCAGTACTGAACAAACTTAACTTTACATAGCGTGTTTTATGTCTAAATGTTGTTCTGTTTAGTTCAACATATCTAATTCCAGCTTTTTGCATGTTGTTTGTATATTGATCTGTTACACATACTACTTCATGAGGAATTGTAAGATATTTATCTAGCTGTTTTTTAAGTGTAAGCACATATGTATCGTTGTATGTATATGCTTTAGCTGGATTTTGATCACTCCACAGAAACATAACTACTGTCAACATTTAGTAGCCTCAACTTTATTTTGTTAATATTTTTATATCTCTTTATTTAGTTATAGGAACTTCTTTTACATCAGTCATGCCATCGCAGTCAAATATAATTTGCTTTACATCTTTCATATCTATTTCATCAATAGTTTTTTCAGTATCTAAAGCTTCCAACAAGCCAGCTTCGTCAAAAAATGTAATAGAGTGCTTCAAAAAAGCTACAACTGGAGAATTTGCTTCGTGAAGCTCTATAATAAGTTCGTTGTCAGAGAAGTTAATGTTTGCTACTGCGTACATCGGCATTGATTTATTCCTTTATGTTAGTTAATTTGGCTAATCCACGTTTTGTTGGATACTCGTATACTTCCCAACCTAGTTGCTTTGCTCTACTTAAAGAATTCTGTTCACCACTACGTTTACAATCATGCAAAAAAACTAAATTACAATGATTCATGCAAAATTCTAATGTATTCCATCTAGCTAACTTTTCTTGTCCTTTATGAATAACTCTATTTTTATTATTAGCACCTACAGGATTATCTACAAAAGCTAATTCAAATTGTCTATTGGCTAATATCGGTATGTTAACTATTGGAGTGTTTTCATATTTTATGACTTCTACCTGTGGGTAATCTTTAAAACGTTCGATAGCTACTTCATACCATTTAGGATGGTTCTCACATGTCACAATATCACTACAGTGAACTTTAATAAACGTTTCAGTGCTTAGTCCTGGACCAAACTCTAGTATAGAAGTTAAGCCAGCAGCAAACACGTATAAAATAGAACTGTCTTCTGTTGGAAATACCATTTGTAGTTTCTTTCTTATTAATCAAATTGAAACTTTTTTACATCTGACCAATTAAGTCCCGCTTCCCAACTAAATGTTAAAGGTACGCGTAATTTAATGCAATTTGACATAGCACGGTTTATTTCAAAAATATTACGTTTAACCTTGTCATTTAGTGCATAGGCAGAAAAAGTAAGTTCATCATGTACTTGTGCAGTTGGTGACATTTCATTAAATAGTCCTAATTCATACGTAGTCAACATAGCTAATTTTATTACGTCACCTGTTGCACTTCCTTGTAATTTATAATTTACTGCTTTATACGTACCTGCTAATTTTATATCATGGCCGTAGGCTTCTATTGCTGTATTGTAAGGTAGAGGTATACTTTTTTTATTTTTAAACTTAGGTTCATATAGTTTAAAACGTATTCTGCGTCCTAATATTGTTGTTATATATCCTTTTTGTATAGTTTCTTTTATTATAGCTTCCATAGTTTTTTTAACATAAGGCACACCTGCATGATAATTCTTAAAGAACACAGCAGAATCCTCTAAAGATATTCCTGCTGTTTTCGCTAGCTTGGGTTCACCACTACCATATATGAGTCCGAAGTTTACATTTTTTATCAGTTTTCTTTCAATGAACACACCAACAATTCTTTGCATATCATCTTGAACTGATTTATGATAATCTGTCTTTGGATCATTGTTGTACTTTGCTCTTAATTCATCACTTCCTGGACCTACAGCATAATGTGCCAATAACTTATACTCAAATTGGTCAGCATCGGTTTTAATAAAAACTGTATGTCCATGATGTGGAATAAATAGCTTTTTAATTTGTTTACCTATTACACTCCTAGATGGTATTTGTTGTAAATCACCACTAAATCTTCCAGTTTTAGCTCCTTTTTTACCGTCTTCATCGCTATCGTTTCGTAACTGATTTAACTGTGGGTATAATTTATTATTTATGCTTCCTTCAATAATGCAACCTTTCAAAAAAGTACTTCTTAGTTTCTCTAATTCACGTATATTGTTTATTAACTTAGCTGCTGGATGATCTAAGGTTGCTAAGAAGTCTTTGGTTATACTTGGATTGCCATTATCGGTTTGTTTATATTTTATACCTATAGAATCAAACATTTTTGCTACATCTTGATTAGATGCTACGCTACCATGTATTCTTGTTAGTTTATATAGTTCCTCATAATTATTAATTACATCTTTACCAAATGTGTCGTATAATTCGTGTGCTTTATCTACGTTTACAGTTATTCCAGCAAATCGCATTTGTATCATAAGTCGAATTAATCTGCATTCTAAATCATAAACAGTTAATAATTCTTCAGATTCAAGCAACTTCCATTGTTTAGAAAGTATTTGTAACGGAAGTAAAGCATCGGCTTCCGCGTAAGGTCCAACTAAGCTCGCTGGTGATCTGTATATATTTTTCCGTTGTTCTTTTAAACTACCACTATAAGCAGCTTTACACCATTCGTATAATAAAGTAGTTACTTTGTGCAAGCCTAAATATTTTTCTGCTAGATCGTCCAAAGCAGTCTTAGCTGTTTCGTCTAATAAAGCTTCTGCGAACTGTACATCATGCAAGTAACCTTGTACATAGACATTTTCTTGTTGCAACCATCCTACGTCATAAGTAATGTTTGCTCCAATTTTAGGAATGTTTGTTCCTAAAACTGTTTGAAGCCACGGCAAGACTAAATCAGGATTCAGATTTGTATCCGCGTCTACTTCGTGCCTTAATGGAAAATACCAAGCCGCTTGATTGCCAGAATGATCTTGAGCAGCAAGGGAAACGCCTACGAGATGCCCTACGCCTCTTGCCCAGCCCGGACCTTTCGTAAGTAGATCCGGATCATAGGTTTCAACGTCCAAGCCAAATACGACTGCCGACGCCACGTTAGGAGGATTCCTAGGGCATTGCCAATTTGTTTTTGGAATAGGCGGCAACACCCGTAACATAGCTGTTTTACGTTTTGGTCCTAAATGTTCATTTACAAAAAACATTTACAGCCCGTTTAACTTTGGCAATTCACCTTGTGCTAAATAACCATTTAACCAACTTATATAATCTTTTACAGTTGCTTGTTTAAATTTCTTAAACATAGTTTATTCCCTAATTTGTTAAAACGTTTTGTTGATGAATTAAATTATTTTCGTATGTTTTGTACACAACACAGCATAATACAAGAATAGTAGTTATTGCTAGACATATATATATTATATGATACAGTTTTCTCTTAATCTTCATCATGGCTCAACAACTTATTTTAATATTTATTTTTATACATCTTACACCATAATACAAAGTAATCCACGTAAGTTCTCACCTACGAATGCAATATGTCTATCAATGCGAGAACTTACATCCCATCCCGTTGCATACTTACATACAATCTGCAATAGTTTACAATTGCATGCTACATCTTGTACATAAACATCTATATCGTAACTAGACTTGTTGCTAGAACTTATGTGGTTATCTGATAGCAGTATCCTACCATCTATACCCACAAATGCAGATAGTTCTTCTAAAGCTTGACCTAATTCAGTATGAATCGGTAGATATGTAGATGTAGGTTTAAATAAATCTAATACATTTTCTACTGGCCAAGAATTCTCATACAACTGTGTACGAATCCAAGACCTATCGTTAAACCATACAGTTAATGATTTCTTAGAATAACCTATACCCACGGGTAACTTTTTTATTTTTGATAAGGCGGCTATAAACGTTTTAGGTATTGTTAATTCTGTACTAATAGGTATTCCATGCCAGTATTCTATTAATAATTGAGTGTCAGTACCATAGCACGATGTATTATATACTAACACACTAGCATTAACTATATGTGATGCTTTATCTTTTGTTACAGCTGATGCTACAGTTAAAGCACGTATGAACGTTTCCACATTTTCCGAATGCAGAATAGGATCAGGATAAAGCTTATCTGCTATATAGTCTATTGTGGGTATAACAGCTTTTAGTCTTCCTGATTTTAAAGCTATAGATGAATTATCTAGTATTGTAAAAGTATATCCAGATTTAGCCGCTTTTAATGCTTTTAAAAGTTTCTTAACTTCTATGCTTGTAGTTATTTCTACATGACATAAACAACCACATGAAACTATACCGTCACTCATATATACTGTACCAGTCTCAGCAGACAAACAACAATAAGATGTATACGCTATGTCTGGTGATGCGTTATTAGCAAGCACACAGAACTCTATTGCATCTAGTAATTCGTTTGTTGCTTTATCTACCATTATATCGCTCAATTATCTTTGTTACGCATCTGTTCAATAGCACGCTTATTTGACATTTCACATTTTGTACTATCGTTGCCCATTATTGATAGTAACAGAAAGATTAGTCCAATAAACGCAGTTATTGTAATTAGTACACCTATTACTTTATATGACTTTGTTTCTAGATCCATTATTGTGTTCCGATCTGTTTTAAGTAGATTAATTTGGTTTTTCAGGTAAATCCATCCAATGTGTTGGATTTAGCGGAAATTCAACAGCTTCATTGACTGTTACAAATCACCAGTCTTCATAGCGCGTGTATGGACCATATCCTTCACCACTTTCGTCTTCTGTATATCCTTCAATCCATTCAGCTACGTACACACCTTCAGATAGTTCTTCCATAGTATCGACATACGAGCCATATGTCGTTAGTTGGTTGTTACCTTTGTAAAATTTATCTTTAAGTGGGTTATGCCATACTAGTATATGTTTATCTTTTGGTGCTGATTCAATAGTCTGCCATTCTTTCATTGTTTTTCTCGTTTCTTATTGTGCAGTTTACACTACGTTACTGTATACACATCATTTTATGTTGTTAGTCCGTTTGCCATAGTCATCTACTTTTTCTCTATAAGAATCACATCCATTAGCTATAATTATTGGTTTTGGTATTAAATTATACAATGTACATTTGTCCAATAACGCATCCCAATTAGCGCATTGAATGCATGTTTTTGCAGCTTCTAATAAAGCATTGTATAGTGCTTGTTCTAAATATGGGGCAATACTTCTAGCTAGGTCATTTAAATTTATATGTTGTAGCTTCGAACTGTTTGCGCATTTGTCACTAAACCACATTTCGTGCATTTCTTTACGAAATTCTAAATCTTCTATTTGTTTTACTCGTAGTATAGAAATCACAGAATCCACGCCACAGTGTGGACAAAGAGCAGTAACACCACTATCTGTGAAATTGTGTATCTTATCCACATCAAACATATTTAAACAATAGAAGCAACCACATTTAGATGTAAATATGCTGTCTATATTATTTTTACAATGTTGATGTGCGTTCCTAAGCATGTCTTTATCGTAGCTCAGAACGGTATCTCCTGTATATCCATGTAATTGTCACAACCGAAAACAATTATTTTAGCCGGTGGCTTAGCGTTAAACAATATACAATACTCATTAGCATCATTTGACCAATGTTTACAATTTAAGCATGTCGTAAGTACTTTGTTTAACACCACTTCTAATTTAAGAGTTATGTCCCTGCTCAGTTCTTCAGATATCTTTTGTATTATTTGTTGTCGTGTAAGCATATTATATTGTTTTACAATAAGTGGCTTTAAAAGCTGCTTTTTCCCATTCAGCTTTAAAGTTTTGTACTGACTTAGTTAATATCTCAATGTCCTTACTTTGAATATTAGTGTCGTTTAACTTTTCACATAAATATTCTAAGATCAAACGTTTCAAGCCTGTTTCGTCGATTTCAATATTTATTTTTGTTACCATGTTCAACATCCTTAAAAGTATACAAGGTTCTCAGAACTCAATTGACAATATCTCACTATACGGTAGTTTGTTCGTCCATACTCGAATGGACCGTGGTTTATTGAACTCACTTAGTCGTTTTAAAGCTTCTTCTACAGAAGTTGGTACAGGTTCGTTAGCTCTTCTTAGCCATTGTTGGCTAACAACGTATTTTACACGTGGATTAGTATTCTCTATAGAGATAAACTCAACAAACTTGTTATGATCTTCACAAACATAAGTTATCTTAAGAGTCGCATAATCTTTACCACGTGGTACGTAGCGTTGATAATAAACTTCTTTTACATCGAATGTTTCTACATGAGGTGCACTAGAATCTAATATATCTTGATCAGCTGCACTTTCTTCAAGTTTATGATTAATGTGAAATGGTGTTCCACATACTTTACACTCTGTAGCACTTATATGATGGTACTCACCACAGTTATCGCATACCTTTTCTGGCATGCATCCACCGCCACCTTCACCATCTTTCTTTGTTGGTACTCTTGGATTATCGAATGGACCGTTTCTCACTCTGTTGCCAGCATAGTCAGCATATTGACAAGAAAATTTTCCTGGAAACATTCTTGTACCACGTCCTAATTTCTGTATATGTCTACTTACAGATTGTGTAGGTGCTAAATCTACTATACCGTCTATGGGTGGATGATCAAAACCTTTTAATAGAATATTTTGATTTACCATCCATCTACATTTTCCATTTACAAATATATCTATGTTGCAATCACGTATTTTCTTTGGTAAAGAAGAATGAACGAATACAGATGTTTCACCTAAATAATTTAACATTTCTGATATATGTTCTACATGCTTGTTTCCTGTACCAAAAACTATTATAGATTTCCTATTATACATAACTTGTATAGCATCAACAATAGCTTCTCTAGTTACAGCTTCTTTGTCTATAGCTATTTCTAAATCTGATGTATTGAATTCACCTGCTAATGTACGCACACCTGTTAAGTCTAGTTGCATAGACGGCCTTCTACCCACAAGAGGAGCTAAGTAACCTGATGCAATAAACCAGGAAATCCATTCAGGACTCGTAACATCTATGAGCATTTTAGAGAAAAGGCTGCCTTCTATTAGAAGTCCTTGACCTAATCTATAGGGTGTAGCAGATAATCCAATCACAATTAAGTTCGGATTTACTTTTTTCAGATCGTGTATGAACAATTGATACATGGTTGTACTAGTATCGTTAACCATGTGTGCCTCATCTATAAACAGAACATCTATTCTTCCAAATAGACTTGCTTTTTTATAGACACTATGTATACCACAAAACGTAACAGGTAATGTTAGTTCTCTTCTTTTTAATCCAGCGTGATAGATACCTAAAGGGCAGTTATTCCAGACCTTCCACATTTTTTCTGCATTTTGTTTTAGTATAACCTCACTATCCACACACTTCAACATTCGTATATATGACCAATTTTTTAATAATCTCTTTATGAGTTCAGCTAAAATTAAAGTTTTTCCTGTTGCTGTCGGAGCCGCTATTATACCATTCTCTTTGCCACCATTACAATAATAGTCCAATACAGTGTTAACAATCAAATGTTGATAATCTCTTAGCTGCATTTGATTCTTTCTTCATTGTACACGCATAATTGGTTTCCATTCATCACAACCAATCTTCTGGTAGTCTAAAGGTATGATGTTTGATGAATACTTAGTACATATCCACTGTTTATTATCTGTGGGTAAAGAATTAGCGCAACTTCTGCAATTCTTTATTGGTACACCGTCATCATGACAAATTATATTATGTTTACATGTTTTGCATACACTAAACGAAGGTGAATTAGCTATTCTTTTAGGTGGAATGTTCGTATATATTAAGTTTTTAGTACGCTCTATAATGTTGGCTGCATGTTTAAAATCTAATTCGATAACTTCAGTATATATACTATCATCGTTTTTATTTACAACAAAGAATAAACTTACAGGAAGGTTTAGTCCATATCCTAAAACACACATCTGTGTGTAATATACAGGTCTATGCAATATGACTGTTCTACTGTAACCATTGAAGCCTTTACCTGTTCCACATGTTTTATATTCTATTAACACATGAGGAGGCAACAAACTTAAATTAGGATATAGAGACTTATCTATTTTTGCTGTACTAGCTATTCCATCAGCATAACCTTTTATGTGTTTTTCACAAAATTCAACTTTATGTTGCTTAGTATCTATAGATTTTATTAACTCGAATCCTATTTGAGTTATTAATCTATCAAATATAGGTTCTTCACTATTACCCCTATTTAATAAACGTTTCTTTTGTGGACTAATTACTTCGTCTTCTGACATCCATCTAAACGAGTAAAATATGTGTCTTGCACATTCATGACCTATACTGGATAGTCCTACAGTATACGTACTAAATCTTGGATACAGTTCATCTGTAGCCTTATCAATAGCATAAGTCAATTCATTTGTTGCGGTATTAACATTATACATTTTGTGCCTTTTAATATAAAGCGGACTGTATTAACAGCCCGCTATAATTAGTATGTTATAAGTTCAGTTCATCCCGCGTATGCGGGGAACAGTCTTTACTTAAGCCAAGCCGGCTGGGGAATTGGTGGCATGGGTGGTTGCTGCTGCGGCGCTTGTTGTTGCCACTGCGGAGCTTGCTGCGGAGCTTGCTGCGGAGCTTGCTGCGGAGCTTGCTGCGGAGCTTGCTGCGGAGCTTGCTGCGGAGCTTGCTGCGGAGCTTGCTCCCATTGTGGTTGCTGTGCCGGTGCCTGTGCCTGTTGCTGCCACTGTGGTTGCGTCTGAGGCGGCTGTGTCTGTTGCGAAACAAATGGTGCCGGTTGCTGTGGCGGTTGAGGGGTCTGCTGCCACTGCGGAGCTTGCTGCGGAGCTTGCTGCGGAGCTTGCTCAGGTGGAGTTGCTCTTTTCGTAACAGTACGTTTCTTTGCTTCAGGTATAACATCAGCTAAACTATCAGCTGTTTGTCCTTGCAAAGATTTATAAGCTTTAATTTTATTATTTTTAGTTAAGCGTTCACCTGTATCGAATACTTGCATTTTTTCTTCTATACCAAGCGTAATAATACATTGTGCAGTCATTAGTTCACGTGCATGATTAGCAAAGTTTAGTTGATGAATTCCAGTCACGTAACACAACGCAGATAGTTTTTGATGTGCTATGTCGCAAGCTGTGGAGGATTCCGTGTGCCACATCGAAAACGTTTCTTCTATATGTCCACCATTGAATTCGCCATCATTAATGATGTATTCAACAGTAAGTGCATGACCCTTACCATTTTTCATTGGACCAATTGAAACACGCCCAATAGTAACTTTGTACTCACCTTCAGGATAGACAGCGCGTGCTGTCCCCATAGGGGTATATTGCCTACAATCAAACACGCTAGTCATAGATGTAGGAGTAAATTCTGACAGACTCATTTTATGTTACCTTTTAGTAGTTAATTTTACTTAGTATATATGACATATCAGGATACTCTACTTCATTTAGTAAACCACTTCTATCACGTGCAGTAAACGTGTTAGTTTCTCGTGTAAATATAGCAGGAACATACTTACCTGGAAGATCGTTTACGAGTGTAGGTGTTCCTTGACTATTATCCCATTTACCTAATGTTCTGTCAAGATGAAACATACCGTCGAACATATGAGGAACTAATATAGAAAGTGATTTACCTGGAAAGTAAGGTCGAAACTTAATCATATTTTCGAATTCGACTTCTCCACGTTTCGCTATTAATAATACGTTAAACTGTTTTGACTTATACAAAAAATCTAATTCTCGTGCAACAGCTCTTGCCATATCACCGTACACTTTTTTACCGTCTGCTTGATTACCCGCTTTTGTGGGTACAGCTTCTAACTCTTTTACGTGTATAGCTGCTAATTCTGATATAGAATCAATGCATATGTTAAAGTATTCATTTTTTTCTTTTGTATCACTGCGTAACCATCCAAAAAATTCATTTAATGCAGCACGTGTAAAACACTCAACAACATGTGTTTCTAAATGTCGAATAGATTTAGTTCCTGGTTCAGTTATGCACATAAGTGTATCTGGAACACTTCCACATAATGGTGTTTTACCACTTCCAGGTCCGCCATAAATTAACAGTTTAGCTAATTTACTATGTTCAATATCACATACTCTTGCTATTTTCATCTTTACCTACATTAGGAAGTTGTTGGTGTGTTATAACAGTGAAACTGTGGTTGGAAACACGTATGTGTTTAGACATATTTATTAAAACAGCGTCCTATTTTTTTATTTAGTCCATAAGATACAATACACAAAATCTAGAATATGTATTGCTATCTCTCCACTATCCAACTGGCCATTGGAATTTTCCACACCAGCAACAACTATTTTCTCTACGTAGAGAGAAATTAAATTTTGACTTGTGGTGTACCTGGTTTAATCTCTAAAATAGTATCAACGATTCTTTTATGCACTTGTGACAATTGTCTATATGCAGTAACAGACAGACTAGGCTTGTATTTAACAAGCTCACTTACCACGTGAATTGGAACACGTGCCAATGCATTTTCTATATCATCCTGTTCAGTAATGATAATCTTGTACGTGTACGGTTGTGTAATCTTAATATCTACACCATCACAGCATTGATATGTTTGAGTACCTTCGTCTAATTCATCAAACGTTGCACGAACTAAAGCTGCTCTAGCTTCTAGCTCTATCTGGCTTGCTTTATTCGCAGCAATCTTTGCTTTAACCCAAGCTTGCCGCAGTTTAACAATTTCGTCGCTCATTGAAATGTTCCTATCTATTTTTTGGTGCCTGAAGACTCGATTCGCAACCAGTTTAAAAGGGCAGATTGTAAGAGTCAACTGAAATTTCCTGTTGACGGCAATAAAAATTCATGGTCAATTGGCGGCTAATCCTGCCCCTCCCTCAAAATTGTGATTCCCATGACGTGGTTAGAAGAAACTTATAATTTGTTAACAAGTCGTAATTCTTTATTATCCTTAAAACAAATTGCAGAAGATACAAATCTGACATTTGGTTGGTTGAACGATTTCTCACGTAAACGTTCTAAAAATCCAGGAATTACGCAAGTTGAACATTTGTATACTTATCTCAAACAAAAATTAGAAGAATAGCATGTTACCAACAGCTTTGGTTGAACTGCAACAGTATAAACAATTTGTCTGTTGGATGAAAGAAAATGTTAAAAATAGAATAACCAAAGTTCCATATAATCCATTAACAGGCGAAAAAGTTAGTGTAACTGACCCATCTACTTGGGTTGATTATTTTGCAGCAAATGAAGCTATTGGTACATATGATGGTATAGGTTTTGTGCTTACGCAAAATGATCCATATATATTTATTGACTTAGATAAAACAAGCGATCCCATAGAAAATAATAGAAATTTAGAACTCGCTACATATTTTAATAGTTACACAGAATATTCACCTAATGGAGGATTACATGTTATAGGCAAAGGAAACATTTCAAAAGGAAAACGTAATTCGCATAGAGAAATATATTCGTCTGAACGTTATATGACTATAACAGGAAATACTTTACATAATCTATCTATAAACATCATAAAAGAAGAGTCTATACAATCATTTTACAAGTTTCTTGGAAATACAGATAGAATAGAACACGAAAATTACGAAACTTGTGCTATAGAAGTAGCTGATAAAGATCAGATTTTAGAAGATAGTGTTGTATGGCATCAATGCATTAATGCATCGAATGGAAATCTTTTTACTCAATTATGGAAGGGTGACTGCATAAATTACAGTTCTCAGTCTGAAGCAGATCAAGCCTTAATGAATATCATAGCTTTTCATTCCAGGAATAATGCACAAGTAAAAAGACTATTTAGATATAGTGGTTTAGGACAACGTTCAAAAGCAGATATCGACGGATATCTGAATTTAACTTTAAAGAAAGCTAGAGATCAACAAACCAATTTAGTAACCATAATATACCCACAAGATTTAACTGATAATTCTGAAGAAGAAAAAGCTGCTGTTATAGATGCAGAACATTTTGTTGTGAATGACATAGAATCTAGCGAAGAAGTATCATGTTTAACTCGTGTTGAGACGCCTAATAACGACAACACATCTAGTCAAACCAAAGATAAGTCTAAAGATGAATCTAAAGATGGATCTGAACTAGATGATGATATACTAAAAGGAATGGGTCTTGTTGGATCAATAGCATCTTATTTATATTCGCAATCACCACGTCAATCCAGAATATACAGTTTAGTAAATGCTATGGGATTGATAGCAGGAATAACGGGAAGAAAATATAATGTAAGCAATACAGGATTAAATTTGTATTTTTTAATGTTAGGTACATCTGGTTCAGGTAAAGAAGGACCAAGGTCAGGTATAAGCAGACTAATGCATGCAGTTAGTCATGGTTCTTTGCTTAGCAATACAATTACGTGTCCTGATGCTGTTAAATTTATATCTAGCCACTTTGCAGCCAGTGGTCAAGGGTTATTGAAACAATTGTCAGCGTGGCCATCGTTCTTGTCTTGGCGGGATGAATTCGGGGGTGACTTAGATCGTATGTATAGACGGAATGCTAATGGCGCAGATCGTATGTTCAAAGATATAATGTTGTCTGCGTTCAGTAAGTCAGGAAAAAATGAATTTATAGAAGGTTCGGCTTATTCTGATACAAGTAAGAATGTAGGATTAGTACGATCACCTGCAATGTCTGTACTATTTGCATCTGTACCCGATCGTGTCTATGAAGCTATAAACGTTAGTATGATATCTGATGGATTTTTACCACGTTTTGTAATAGTTGAAGAAAAAGAAGAGACTCCGTTTAATGCTTGTCATGACGTGATAGAGCCATCTAAAGATTTAGTTGACAAAGTAAGTGCATTATGCAGCGCTTGTTTATCTAATGTAGACAATGTAATTGATTGTACTATAGCACCTAGTTCTTTACATTATTCGTTAGAGATACGCGATTATTTCAATAAGCTAGCTAAACGTGAATATGACACAGGTCCATTGTGGGAAAGAGCACATTTAAAAACATTAAAAATAGCTGCTATAATGTCGTTCGATACTGATTATGTAGGAATAAATATAACAGAACGCGAGTTATATTATGCTTTTAGATTTGTGTTAGCTACTACACAAGGATTAGAAAATAAATTTGTAAGAAACACGCTTGGTATTGATGATACGTCTTGTATAGGTTACATAAAAGAAGCTGTAGATAAATTATTAATAGGTGATTACATACTACCTCAAACAAGAGAGTCAGTAACATACAAATTTTTACTAGACAGACAGTACATCCCGTACTCAGTGTTATCAAGTAGAGTGTTAAATAAACCGCCATTTAGAGTGGCAAGAGATGGACCTACAAACGCATTAAAAAGAATATTAGTTCATCTTGAAGCCTGTGGGCATTTAGTACCGTCATCTGCGCCAACAGGGAGTACGTATAAAGGTAGGATATACGTAAAAGGATCAAAGTAATGCAGACAACCTTACCTGTACGACAAACAACCCTACCCGCAAGTATAAATCTAACTCCAGCAGAATTTGATATATTAAGACTTGTGGCTACTGGTGCGCCGTACCCTATTGTTTCTTTTGCTTTAGGTAAGAGCGTGCGTACAATTACTAATCAACTTGTAAGCTTACGTCAAAAATTCAAAGCACGTAGTACACTACATCTATGTTTATTAGCTATTAGATATGGAGTACTTGATTTAGATACCGTTTTAGATTCAATAGGATTAACAAATGATTAATGTAAAAACAAAAGGTGCTTCAGCAGAAAGAGAAATCATAAATCTATTTGTGGGTACATTAGTTCTAATTGAAAACGACTTAAAACAACAAGGTTACAACGTACCTACGCATTCTGATAAAATACAGCGTAATTCTCTTCAGTTTGCAAAAGGTGGAGCAGACCTTCACGGTTTACCGTATATAAGTGTAGAAATTAAGAGACAAGAAACACTTAATATAAATACATGGTGGAACCAATGTGAAGAGCAAGCACAGCGTACAAGAACGATACCTGTGCTTATATATAAACAAAGTAGAAAAGAATGGAAAGTTATAAGCTGGGTGAAGTTGTCAGATGGTGGAACACCGGAAGTAGCACAGTGGGTAAGAGCAGAGTATAGTTTTAAGAGCTTCATCGCGTGGTATAAAAACATGTACATTAAATTTTTGTTAATAGAATGCGAAAACAACCGAGCGTTCAAAGAACGTCCGGTTGTCTCAGGAAAACGCATTACGAAAAAAAGTATTGACAAGCCTGTTTGATTGTCTTAAGAATCAGGTGTTCCGAATCGTGGTGTTGAAATTGACTGATTCTTGAAAGCTCGCTTAGGCGGGCTTTCTTTTTGAGTGATGCAGATCTGGTGCGGATGGCGGGAGTCGAACCCGCACGGGCAAAGCCCTCAGGATTTTAAGTCCTGTGTGTCTACCAGTTTCACCACATCCGCAATAGGGTTGATTTGTCTACTTTAAATGTTTTTAACACAACGAAATCCATAGCGATAATATCCATCATAGTGTACCAAACGTATTAGTCGTGCACTAATGTCATGACTACCACCGCGTAGCACTCCATTACCATCGAAAGAGTTTGGTATATAGTCTGAACACCATTCCCAGACATTACCTAGCATGTCATAAAGTCCCCATGCGTTGCATAGACTTAGTGTTAATTGCAATTGTTTTTCGTGGTTAACGTTTGCCAGCGCTGCATACTCCCATTGTGACTCTGTTGGGAGTGTCAAGTTTAGATTAGAAGTAAGTTCATTAATCTTTTTAAGGAATTGAACAGTATCATCCCACATAATTTTATCAATTGGATATGATTTATCAGAACCCATAACTGCTATCCATATAGTAGGTGTTACTAACGTATCAAACATCCAGAAACCTAGACTTACTTCTTGCTCTATCCAGCGCATACGTTGCATTACCTCACCAACGCGTATATCAGCCCATTTCCCGTACTCATCTGTACCCACAGAGTGTGCCCATCCTGGTGCATTAGTCATTAATTTGTCCTAGGTAGGTTAGCTATACGACGCCATCTAAAGTTATGATATAGTATTCCTGCATTGGTTATGTTTATAGTGTATTGTATTCTATATTTAATAATGTCTTCATCTGTAATTACGTTTAAGTATCCTACTTTCAATATATAATTTCCAGACATAGTACATTTTATTATTTTGTCATTGCCTATATCTTTTATTAGATCACTTATAAATAGTTTATGAAAATGTTTAGCTGCTTTTTTTGTTTTACGCACATAGTCTACAATTTTAGTGTCACTTATTGTAGTCTTTTTCGCGATTACACTACACAGCAACAAAATAAGATTCAAATCAATTGAATCAAATTGTTGCGTAGTATTTTCTATTTTAGTTTTTAGTTCGTTGATTATTGCTAACGCATCAAATTTTGCACGTTCTGCAACCAACACTTCGCATGCTGTAAATAGCTCTTCGATCATAACATTGCTCCGATGTTTAAGATTAACAACTTAAAAACAATGTTTGAAGTATTAACTATTTAATAATTGCTGCGTTTAAACATACGGTAAGATGTGTGTTATTACCCACAGTGACAGTGTGTTCGTGACTGTGGGTAAAATGTTTGTTAATCTGTTGAAGTATCTTTGTAAATATACTGTCCAGTAACATTGTAAGTAACTGCTTGTTGATTAGATATGAATCTGTTCAGTGCAGGAACATAGTTAAACTTGTTGTTAACAACATTATCTATACGAATTATCTCAAGAATATCACTGTCCCAACGCCAAAAATGTTCACTCATGTTGCGGCCTTCTCCAATACTTCCATCTTCGTTGAAAGAAATTGGTTTATTACCGATGATCTTTAATCTTGGTTGAAAACAAAGAAACCAACCTTGTTCAAACAAACGTTCCTTAATTGTATTACAAGGATTTTCCGAATATGGGTTGAAGTCTGGCATTATTTTGTCCTATTTTTATTTAAGCAGCGTCAATCAAAACTTTTAATGACGCTACATCTTGTTGCAACTCGTTAATAAGATAGTCTATATCTTTTGTTTCTTGCTCGGACAAATTCGGGATTCTATTTTTAAAAACTCTTAGAGCATCTAATGACCATCCAGTAGACGGTGTCGGTTCAGTCAACTGAACGTCTAACTGCAAGCCAATATTGTATGCAATCCAACCTACACCGATGTAAGGTTCTTTATTTGTAACAAGCTTCTCAATTAAAGTATTGAACGTTTCCAATAACAACTTCATTGCTTCATAATTACAACGTATTGTAACAATTGGATTGTCTGGTGTATTAATATACACATCAGGTACTTGTAGTTGTAACCATCCACATAGGTTGCTAGGTAAATTTTTGGGAATCATGCTACGTCCTTACATAAGTTAAATTGGTGTTCCCGAAAGGACTCGAACCTTACATCCTACTTAGAAGGCAGGCGATCCATCCAGTTGAACTACGGTAACACTCTATTAGTTACATACAGATACTTTAGAACTTTTTACGTTAAGCACACATAGCTCAACACATTCATCTGTAGATAGTAAGCCATTTTTATCATAGGCTAATATACCCACAATGACATTGTGTTCACATGTCCTTATAGGTAAGTCACCGTAAGTATCAATAGCAGCTTGAACTGCTGTAATAAATTCTGAAGCTAACATTATGAATCCTTTACAGTTGTTTGCTCTAGCCAATCTTGTTGAGGACAACTATATTTTTTATAAAAATCTACTAGAAGTTGTACAGACTCAGCTAATTGAGTATCTTCAGCGTCTGCAAACATTTGCAAACCTTCAATAAAGTCTTCGATTTTTTTAAGTGCTTCATTTGTTAGTTTAATCACGATTACTTCCTAACAAACCATACCACATTCTACAACAATTGAAATATTGTCATTATAACAAATTGATCCATCCACTTTATATGGCGCTAGACTACCTACTTCAATCATGTCGTTCAATTTAAAAATTGGATGATCTTCATCCAGATTATCACTGTTAATATAGAAACCAGCAGACTCTACGGCTAATCTACCAATTGCTGAATCAACCTCAACAAGATATATTGTAACATCGTCCGGGATACAATTCCAGATTAAAACTAGCTTAGTCATGTCATGTTCCTATATATGTTGTTAACGATAAGATACTATTACTGTGTACAACAACGATGCGTATGTAATCGTAACATAAAAAATTAATGTTACCATCTCAATACTTTCTTATGGGTACAACTATACAACGTACAAAAGAACTATTACTATATTAATAAGATTAAGCATTGTAACTAACAATATTACACCATCATACGTTAATGGTATACCTATTGCTTTATTTATATACTTAGATATAAAGTTTGTTATAATGTAACCAGACTGTTCGAACGGTAACAAAATTGGTGCTTTAGCTTTTCTTATACGACGTTCGTTATACAAACATAGCATGGCGTGAATGCTCAAGCTTATTACAGCCAAGTTGCACAAGATGCTAACTGCTTTCCACATTATGTTTTCCTAATTGATGTTTGAATTGAAGAAAGTAACTCCCTAGCGGTCGGGCGAGACCTTAAATTGCGCGATGGGATTACGCAATAAACTAGGGAGTCAGGACTAACCATAGAATACTACAGTTAGTCCAGGGGGGTCTCTTAATTCTAACCCATTCCACCGAGGAGACGTGTGTATATTGTTGGGGGTTAAATATACACTGGGCAGTGGAATGGGCAAGAATTAAGAGTACCAGATAACGTATCCGGTACTCTCAACTATTACTTAAGGTTCAAGCGATAGTTAACTCGTGCAAGCACCCGCGTATCACTGCGCGTATCTGTTAGCTTGTAGCTAGCATCTTCGAAGATAACCTGCTCTTCTTCAAACCAATGTTGTGCTTCAAGACCAAGAGTCAAGCTATCAGTCATCTTGTACTCAATACCAGCACCAGCAACCATATGGTTGAACGTCTTTTCAAGATCATCACCATACGCTACATCTTGACTACCGTAACCACCAAGAATGTAGAACAACGTCTTGTCGTTGATCAATGCACCAGCGCGTATAGCAAGCAGATAGCTGTTTTCATCGGTCAACTTACCATGCTCAACGGAAGCTGCGTTACTAGCGAAGTTGTAGTCACCAAACAAACCAATTACAAACCGGCTATTGTTCGGCTGGAAGTCAAGACCGACGCGAACGCCACCAAGGAAGCCGTCAGGATCAAGACCAAACAAGATATTCTTGACGGTTGATGTGGCGTCTACAGAAGCGGTATAAGCGCCCGGCTCTTCAACCTGAGTTTCTGATGCAGGAACTGCTGCAACATGAGTCTCAGATTTTTCGACTTCTTTTGTTGTTGCAGGAATTGCCACAACAAGCGTATCAGGAGGCAACCGCCAGTTGCTGGCGATCGGTCCAGAACCAACAACAATATTGTCACCTGGCTTAATCATGTAAGCTTGACCATTAAATGGTGACAACTCATAATTATTAGCATTATTAGGATCAACCGTGTAACAGCCAGTAGTTGATTGGTTGCCTACAGTAATTGTACCGTAAGTGTATCCACGTGTGCATGAATATTCTGTAGCGTTTGTACCTTCGACGTGAGTATAACATTTGCCATCTGAAGCAATGTTTCCAGTTCCATTAGCACAACTCGCATACTCAGGTGCCCATGGATTAAAAACTTGTACGTAACACTGACCAGCTTTCAAAACTGCGCCGTCTTTGCAGCTTTCCGGTACAGCCGGAACAGCAACAACTGCGTAGCACTTGCCATCCTTCAGCGTAGCACCATCCTTACAGCTTTCGCCAATAGCCGGAACGCCTACAGTCGAATAACACTTGCCGTCTTTCAGCGTTGTGCCAGCCAAGCAGCTTTCGGGCGTACCCGGAACAACAACGTTGGAAGTCTCGTTCAACTCATGGCTATTCATTCCGTAGCCAGCGTGCGCGCCAACATAGACGCCAGACCAAGTAGAACTCACAGGCGCGTCAAAGTATTGAGTTTCTTTCGTACTGCCTAAATCTGCTGCGTAAGCACCGCTTGACAGCGAAGCACCTACGATCAGTAGAACAATCTTTTTCAAACTCATTTTAAGTTTCCTTTTATTTTACAGCTGTTCTGCTGTAGGTACATTTTTATATCGATTCGATTTGACCTACAAATCAAGAAAGCGGTTTTGTTGAAATTTCCGTGCGATTGTGACTTTTCTGCACCCATACGAACAATGCTTCGCATTGATATTGGCGTGTACAGACAAAGGTGCTCCGCATGCGATGCATTTTTTGTGCCTCTTTATATCTAGAGCAGCTATAATAGCTTCTAGAGTATACTCATAAAAGTGTTCAGATAAAAAGTGACGCATGCTCAAATACGTACTATTACATATCTTACAGCACGTAAGACGTGATTTTGAATGTATTGGTTGTTTACATACTACACAATATTTAGTAATAGGTTCTCGTTTCATTTCGTGTGTACCCACGCCATAATTCATTCAATTCAACTATAGTCCAGTGTTATAATTCATTTCACGCTATTGTAATCTATAGACGTAATTCATTCAAGTCCATTGTAGTCTTGTGTCATAATTCATGTTAACTTATTAGAATCGATAGACTAATTCATTCTATTATTTTAGAATCGCAATGATTAATTCATTCTACTCCATTATAATCCTATGTCATAATTCGTTCCACATTATTAGAATCATCACAATTAACTCGTTCCATTTATTTATATTCTCTTTCATTAACTCATTCTCAAGTTCTATGTTCATTATCCTTAATTCATTCTATGTTTTTAGAGTCTTCGGATATAACTCATTCTCAATTGATGTAGTCTGCTGCCGTAATTCGTTCATCGTCAGTCTAATCTGCGTACTTAACTCAATCGTTGTTTTTAGAATCGTCAAGGTTAGTTCATTCTGATTTGATAGAGTCACACTATCTAATTCGTTATAATACCTTGTAATCATTGTGCTTAACTCATTCATCTCCATTGTAATCTAATATGATAATTCATTCTAGTGTCTTATACTCAAGGTATTTAATTCATTCTCACGTTTTGTAATAATCCGCCTTAATTCATTCGTTGTTCTTAGAATCTTCTAGATTAATTCATTCGCCGCCTTTGTAATCTTCACCTGCAATTCGTTCGCATACATTACAATCAATGGCGTTAACTCATTCGAACGTTTTGAAATCAGAAGAAATAATTCATTCTGATAGAATGCAATCCGTTGTACTAATTCACTCTTAATTTTTGTAATCCTCGGGTATAGTTCGTTCTGTTTCCATAGATTCGCTCAGTTTAACTCATTCTGTAATCGTATAATCGTTTAGTATAATTCATTCTGAACACATGTAATCTTATCGTTTAATTCATTCGTATTTCGTAAAATCGAGCCGTATAATTCATTATGTTCTCACAGTAACATTGTTTCCATTGTGGACACAACATTACGTTAGTTTATTTAAGATGGTTGTGCTCTATTCGATTAATTCGTTCACTTTCCCTGAAATCCAGGTCAATAACTCATTCTACATATCTTGAATCCATACCCATAATTCATTCATCTCATTTATAGTCAAAAGAGGTAATTTATTCGATCTGCATAGATTCCATTTGCTTAATTCGTTCATTCGAACTATAATCAACTTTTATAACTAGTTCTATTATCTTTGAGTCAAGGCGCATAACTTATTCTTAATCCATACAATCTTGGATAGTAATTCGTTCTGCTGTCGTAAAATTACCTTTTGTAACTCATTCTATTGTCTTAGAGTCTTTTCTTATAATTTATTCCTGTAGCCTACAATTCTGCTTCGTAATTCATTCAGATTCCATATAATCATCGGCCTTAATTCATTCTACTGGCTTGTATTCCACTTAAATAATTCATTCCTTACACCTGCAATCTCATAGTTTAATTCATTCTGAACGCGTATAATCTTATCGTTTAATTCATTCGCTTGTCTTGTGTTCTAGTCGATTAATTCATTCGCTTGTCTTGTATTCTAGTCGATTAATTAATTTCGTTGTTCTTGTAATATTCTAGACTAATTCGATCATTTTCTATTTAATCCTTTGATTTAACTCGTTCGTCTGGCTTATAATCATGAGAAATATCTCACTCTTATAGAATAGAATCCGTGCATTAGTTCATTCTACTTCCATGTATTCGTTTAGTTTAATTCATTCTTGTATAATTTATTACTTATATTATACCCACAGAAAGCCGTTGAGCCTGCTGTGGGCACACATTCTTCTTCTTTATAGTCTTTCGGTCTAATTCATTCTTCTCCTCTATAATTACCCGTTCAAATTTATTTGCTATTGCTGTAGTCGTTTTGCATAATTATACTCAACTAAAGTATCGTGCCCATTCTTTTTGATCTATTTCGTCATGCCGTGGAATCTTGTGGGCATGCTTCAAAATACTAATTGTATAGATTTCTGGTGGATCTATTTTATATACTTCTTTATACCAGAAGTCAAACAAATGACAAATAAACAACTGTACAGGTTTACGCTTCGCCAAAGCATGAATGTGTGCTTTAGGTAATTTACCTTCAATATATGCTGCATAGGCTAAAGTGTCTTTACTGTAGTTTTTATTACGTAACGATTGTTCAGCTGTTTCTCTTAGTTTGCCAGCTTCATTATGATCTGTATAAATCTTTTTCCACTTAGTGTAAAACATCCCGTAAGGGGAAGGATTTTCACCTCCTGAAACTTTCACGAAACTTTCACCAATAATCCAGCACAATCTTTTCAACTCAGCATTCCATGGGCGTAACTTGCCCTTTTCCCATTTGATGCTTGCAACCAGACCAGCGAAAGACAAGAAATGTCCTGCTGTAGGCGCACGTGTGATGTCGAGATGCGCGATTAATCCAGCTGCGATTACTGGACCGATACCTTTTATAGTTCTTACCCAAGCTCCAATAACATTTTGCGAACTATATACATCTAAAGCGTTGCCTACCATTTTTTCTAAATGATCTGCTTGTTCTGCAAACCATCCCAAAACAGCACTATCTAGATTGTCTTCTTGCAACGCACGCATTTGGTTATTACGCCGCTTTCTATCTTCTTGTGCGTCGTAATATGATTTAACTAAGTAGCGTGCTTCCTTATTACTCATTGTCTTAATTTTTGCACGTGTTTCTTTAGAAAACTTTTTTACTTTTTCAAAGTCTTCTTCAAATAGTTCTGTTGTATCAGTCATAATTGTTCCATAACATTGTGTGTTTAATCTTGTTTGTTTAACTATGTATTATTACATTATGTACGTTCTTTTCGAACATAATCAATAATACCAGAACGATGTATTTTACTTATTATAGCGTTCTTACTTCTATTTGTACCAAATTTGTTATTTAATTCTACGCCTATTTCTTCAACATTAAGTTTATTCTCTACCCACAGGATAGAGAGAAGTTCTATTTCATCGTCTCGCCATGTTGTATATCTAATGTCGTAACAATCTTTTCGAGGGATATTTGTCATGAGTTTGGGCCTTTTCAATAATTTCTAGAATTCTCTCAGTAAGTATTGTAATTATGTTAGTAATATTAGTTTCTTCATAGGCATGGGCGCGTATGATGTCTGCTATAAAAAAACAAAAGACATCTAGCACAATTGTATCGTTACATTTATGTTCTGTGTCACTTGAATATATTTGTTTAAATATTTTAATTAACTTAGTTATGATTTGTATTTTTATATTATTGTTAGTACTATCATAGAAGTTACGCTTTAATGAAGATGAAAACGCTAGCGTTTCATTATGTATAGTATCTAAATATTTAGCTGTGCATACAGTTTCTAGAATTCTCGCAGTGATTATTTTAACTATAAGAATAGTCTCCTCTTCATGATCATATTTTAATATGATATCTGCTACAAAAAAACAGAAGATATCTAATGCATCCTCATCGCTAATAGGGTCTCCAGAAAACATTTTTTCAAATTCTGGTATTAATCTATTTGTAGTATCTATCTTTATTTCAATGTTTATAGGATCGTGAAAACTCATTATTAGTGAATATGCAAACGTCATTACAATTTTCCTATGTGTTATTTTTCAATAATCCGATTCGGCATCGCGTCGTTGTTCTTCTTCTTGGAGACGACGTCGCTCAGCGCGTGAACCGCGTGTGTCCCAGCGATCGTATCCGCGTTGCAGATTATAGTTCTGTCGATCCTGCAAATCGTCGCTGTTGCGGCGCATATCTTCGCGACTACAATCGACAAGCGTATTGTAACAACCTTCGTCTGTACAGACTTGTACGTAGCTACATGCATGAGCAGGTGTAGTTAACAAAAGTAAAATGCTAATTATTGTTTTCAAAGGCATGTCCGTATAGACATCATCATCTTTTAAATCCTGTAGTTAGAGTTACCAACATTCCGACAACAAACGCGAAAACAAAGAGATCGCCTCTTTCATCCAATGGCGTAGACATCACAAGTAGCACCATTAAAACTATCAAAGCAATAATGAAACTCGCCATTGCTAACAGCGGCCAATATTCTTCTATAAATTCCCTCAGACTCATTTTATGTTACCTTTCAATAACAATGTGGTGTTTTCGACTGTTTAAATCATTCTCATCTCCAATTTAATACAGTCGTTCTACAACTACCTGATCTAATTTAGCATACATTACATTGTTAGAATCTTTATACACACAGAACCCATATGTTGCCCATGAAGCAACTGTATCGTCTCGCATAACAGCACGTGTTTCTGTCATTATCCAAGACATAAACTTCTCTGAAGTTTTATATGATGTTCTTACATGAGCATTAAGTGCATAAACATCACTTGCAATTTGCTCAAAACTTGTTTTATCAAACTTCATGATATAATCTTTCCTGTTCATATTCAAAATTATTAGTCCAGTATCCTAGATATACTGCAACTTGTGTATTTTCTATAAAAACAACAACTTTTTCTGTTGTGTCTGAATCATACATAGATTCTGCTATTTTCTTAGCTTTAGCGTAGTCTGTAGTACGTACAGAAATAGTTATGTTGCTGCTTGTATATTGGTAAAGTATTAGTTGAATCATTTCATCACCTTAGCCATCTTTAAGGTTTATTATCTTGTTTACGCATATTGTCTAATTGCATTCTACAATTCGCGAATTGAGTTGTTCCTTCACGAAAGCCGTAATCAGCGCAAACTATTTTATCTTTCTTTGTTACCTCATGTTTAATATGTTCAAATGTAAACACTAGATAACCAAAGTTAAAGATCATTATAAATAATGACAGTACAACTGAGTAATTTATAATTACGGCTAATTTAGATTTTGCTGTCATTTATGATATCCTTAGTTATCTTTTGATATCCATATTCTTATTCTACGCCAAAATCGAAACTTCCAGTAAGGCCCTTTAAGGTAACAAAATTCAATTACTAGTGCTCCAAATTGACACATGTACGTAGTAGCGTAACGTTTAGGAGGAAAAATAAATCTCATTTTGTTTTCCGTTTCTTACAAATGGTATATGAAGCTTACTACTAACATTATAGTTAGCAAACTAGCTGCAAGAATAAATCTTGTGTTTGAATTCATTGTAATTACTCGCATCTATGCCTCCAACCTTCAGTACCAAATGCATCTTCACCGTCCGCTTCATCAAGAAGTGAATGAAGTAACTTTACATATTTCAGCAGTTTTTGTACATCTTTTAAATAATCCGATGTGCGTGTTGCACTAACTGCTTGTATTTTACCAAGAATAATTCCTAGTTCCACTGGTACGATGTAATCTTCTTCCATAATATGTTCCTTCGTTATTTTTACTGTGGGTACAGCTGTTTCATTTATTACATTTATTGTTATTTCAGAACCATCGTTTGACATATTTACAGTAAATGTATCTTCAGGATTGACTGTAGCTAAATTTTCTACTGTGAACGTAGGATTACGATTTAGTTCTCTACATAACGATATAATAGAGTACATAGCAAGTTCTGGAATATTTATACAAATTTCTAATAAGCTTGTACTTTGTTTTTCAAGATTTGTCATTTTATAAGTTCCTCACATAAACTTCTTCTGCAATTTTTACTATATCGACTTTAGAGTTGCAACGAGTAGCATAATAAGCAGTATTGGCGGCATACGAAACAGCATAAGCGATGTGAACAGCAGCATAAGCAGAATCACGAGCAGCGTAACGAGCCATACGATCGTCATAATCATTATAAGTATTATCAATAGCACAACAGATGGCAGCAGTAGTCCTAGCTGTTTCTTTACTTCTATCTTCCCCAGATAACCACTTATTCACCCATTCTACAAACGTACTACTCTTATATACAGTCAACGCACAACGAATAGCAAACTCTACTTTCATTTCTAGAGTCCAGATAGGAATATCTATTTCACGTATAGTAGTCAAGCTTCTACAACCAACTTTTGCCCCAGCATTAGCTACTACTTCACCTTCTGCTAACCATAATTTAGGTTCTTTAATCTTAGCATGTATACAATTTAGTAATACTGCAATATGAGGTGATGTATATGCATGTATTACATTAGAAGAGCAAAGTTCAACAAATTTACATGTATCAACAGTATTCGTAATACCTTCTCCCCATAACGTAGCATTCCGAGTCTTATTATCTAGATAAGTAAGCTTATACAAAAACGTCATTTATTTTGCTTTCTTTGCATGCTACATACCAAATATATTCAGCTGCTTCAACACAATTAACACTATCTGTATCAATAATAATAACTTTCTTATTTTTACGTCTTAATAGACTATATATACTTAACACAAGTCTATGTACACGTTTAGAATCATTTGATCTATCTTGTCTATTATTCCTAGCCTTATTACGCTCTATTAATGTTTTTGTGTTGGCTGTAACTAAAACGGCCAAGTCTGCTGTGGGTACAGAATCACAGTACGTCATAGCATCAATTTTTGATTCCATCAAGTCAATCATAAATGCTCTTTGTACGGTTCCACCATCTACTATAGCGATGTCATTTTCAGATAGAACGCCATAATATAATCTGTGTAAAGAACGGTTTATGGCGTTTATACGCGTCTGTATACGGTTGCCTTTAGCGGTGTTTTGTAACTTCTGCAATATAGCTTTAAAGTCATTGTTAACATATGGAAACTGTGTTTTCATGCCAATGCAGTTTAGATTATAGAATTTACCTTGAAGCAGCAATTGTTCAAATATTGTGCTTTTACCTGCTGCACTAGGACCACATAGTTCTATTGTATATGCCATTTATTTTAATTCCTTTATGCTGTACCCACAAGCAGGTGTTTTTAGTAAATTTATTTAAGTAATTTTTACTATATTTACATTAGTAATGGTAGAAACAACAATAACACGTATAAGCATATCAACAATATAATTGGAAATAATAACAACGCTACAATAAGTTTTAATAGTCTTGTCATTTTGTATTCCTCTCATAAACTTCTTCTGCAATTTTTGCTATATCTGCAGCAGCAGCATAAGCAGCACGAGCAGCATCAGCAGCATAAGCAGCAGCAGCATCAGCAGCAGCAGCATCAGCAGCACGAGCAGATTCTTTACTTCTATCCTCTCCAGATAGCCACTTATTTGCCCATTCTACAAAGTTCTTTTCACTGTACACTGACAACGCACAACG
>Ga0137347_1000002_pt1 | contig 29804 bp, 35 predicted proteins | sample EasRivERMLT590_2_FD_104756 | JGI IMG/M metagenome (GOLD analysis project Ga0137347, IMG submission 104756) | Soil microbial communities from meander-bound floodplain in the East River, Colorado, USA - East River MetaG ERMLT590_2 | ecosystem: Environmental > Terrestrial > Soil > Floodplain ...
TATTTCTGGGGATAATTCATCTAAAGCATCTGTAGCTTCTTTTATCATTTCATCTCCCAATTTGGAATTTTCTACTATGACATTCATAGCTTGCCACTTATTTGATACTATTTGCACCTCTTCCGAAAGAATGTCAAATCCACCATTTAGTAACTTGTCTAATGTCTTTTTGTATAATTCAAGTAATGCCTTATTTCCATCAAAGGCATCTCCCATTATCCCTGTTTTATCTGCAATAAGCTGTTCCTTTTCTGCAAGTTCTTCAAAGGCCATTATATTGCTCATAGTATCTAACTTATTTGAAACTATGTCTATTTCTTTAGAAAATCTACCAAACCCCTCATTTAATAAATCATCTAATGTTTTTTGATATAATTGAAGTAATGCATTATTTGCATTAAATGCATCGTTTAGAATCCATGCTTTATCGGCAATAATCTGCTCCTGTTTAGCCATTTCCGATAAAATAGAGGTATCCCCACTCCCAGTAGATTTTTTATTATCCCCTGTAGATTTAGCATCTACCCCAACATCCACTGTGGCTGTTTTTGATTGTAACCCTTGAACAACAGTATCTAATGATTTAATCAAAGCATCCCCGGATACTTTTACTTTTGAAAATTTATTAATTGAATTTGTAAAATCTTCGAAAGAATATTTTAAATACCCTGTGCTTTGGCTAACCTTTTCTACATATTTATCCCAAAATGCCAGTGCTTGCTTATCTGATATTCCCCCGTTAGCAATTGAAGCATCTACCTGTTTGTAAAGTGCAGTTATAAATTCATCGATTCGGTCAGAACCATATACAGAACCAAATCCTTCGAGTAACCCCTCAAAATTTTGATTGAATGATTTTGCAATTTTAGAGCCAGCTTCCTGTATTTTAGCTTCAAAATCCTTAGTTACAATACTAGCAACCAATGCTTTAGTAGCTTGTTTTTGTGCAATTTCAATTTCTTGTAATGTAGATTTTTCTGTTAATAAATTTGACAAATATGAACCGTACCTGTCATTAACTAATTTAATAGCATTGGCACGTTCCAATGTACTGGTAGTATTCGTGGTTAACTTTTCAAATAGGCTATTTAATTGGAACACTTCTGTTGCAATATGCCCATTGACTTCAATCATCACATCTTTTAACTCATTCTGCGTTTTTTTGAAAATGGCAAAATACCCTATTACAGCAGATACAGCAATCCCCAATGCCATGAATGGGTTTATGGCCATCACTGCATTTAAACCAACGTATGCCACACGTACCGCGGTTACTACTGTTAACAGCCCCTTAAAAACAGTTAACATCCCACCAATTAAATAAACTATGGGTCCGATTAATGCTGATAATGCTGTAAATACAATAATAATTTGTTGGACGGATGAATTTAGACCAGAAAACCATGAAGTAACGGATTTGAGTACCCCAATAAGTGTATTCAATATGGAAACAACAGAATCTTTCATTGCTGAACCTAATTCAATCAATGATAATTTAGCTTCAGAAATAGCGGAATTGAATTTTACTTGAAGTGTATTTGATGCAATACTAAATGCTTTTTGCATTGCACCAGAAGAATCCTCAACATCTTTAAAAATTTGAGCAACAACATCGGCATTTTCCCCCATTAATTGTAATGCTCCTGTCAATGACCGTACATCAGGAAAAATTTTAGCAACGGCATCAATCCCAAATTTTTTAACTATTTCATTGATTTCATTCATTGCCGCCAATAGCCCATCTTCTTTAATAATATTGCGGAGCTTTTCCCCTGACAATCCGAACTTTTTCAATGCAGTTTCAGATTGTAGTGCTGGTTTTATTACATCTGATAAAACTTGACGTAATTGCACGGCAGCCGTGGATGCTCCTGCCCCTGTGATAGACATTGCAGCCATCGCAGCGGTGGTTTGCTCAAATGTTACCCCCATTAAAGCTGCCACTGGGATTACATACCCAACATGTTCCGCAAATTGATCAGCTTCAATTTTACCTTCTCGTACTGCAACTGTTAAAATATCCGCTGCCCGACCCGCAGTTAATCCGCTTTTGGCATAAGCATTCATAGCAGAAGTTAAAAGATTGGCCACCTGCTGAGTAGTACCTAATCCTGCTGTGGATGCCTTTGCAGATACAGTTAAAATATCCATTGCTTTAGAAGCCTCCACCCCGGAAGATGCTATAAAATATAATGCTTCTGCAAGTTCTTGTGGACCTTTTCCAATTGACCGGGACATATTTGCTATTTCAGCAGACCATTGTCTGGTTTGAGAAGCTGTTGCTCCTGTTAACCCTTCAATATGTGCCAGTGTAAGTTCATACTTCTTAAAGGTATCCAATGCGGCTACACCTGTTATTGTGATAGGGATGGTCATTGATCGGGTAGCATCTGCCCCAAAACTTTTGAATTGTGTAGACAGTGTGGATAATTGCGTCTGTACACGTTGCAAGGATGCATTAGCCTGGTTGGCAAACTGGTTCATAGATGCTCCGGCAGTTGTTAACTGTGAAGTATTTACCCCTAATGTAGCCCACATTGCCCCGATATTCATCTTATATTTTTTTATGCATTGAACGTTTTTCTGGTACTATTGAAGGTGGTGTATTTTTTATTTTTGCTTGTGCTTTGTCATATAATTTATTGTGTCGCTTTGCCCATGTTTTTAAAGCAAATACCAAATTCTCTTGTGTATCTACATTTTCTGTAACATCCCCTGTTTCTTCCATACCCCATTTTGGCATAAAATCTTGTGCAGAATACTTTTTAGGGGTTTCCCCCTTTTTTGCATAAAGAGAAGTTACCACATTTTGTAAAAAAGCAAGCGTATATGCCATCCTAAAATCTTCACGCCAAGTACCTATTGGGTCAAGTCTATCATACATTTCCCACTCAGATAATTGAGCAGATGTTAATTGACCCAATAGGAAGTCTGGGTGTGCTATTCCTAATTCTCTACAGAGTCGGAATTGGAATTGTCGACTGGGATGGCCTCGGAGTTTTTTAGGAGATCAGCCTTATCTTTTTCTGATATTTTATTCAACTCTGAAGCAGCAGTTACAATTTGTTCCAATCGTGAAATGCTAATACTGGAACTTAATGTTTTTACATCCTTAGGTTCCAATAATAATTCACCATTTTCATCACATAAAGTAACTACAGCAAGTTTTGCTCTGAAATTTTCAAGGATTTGGTCAAAGCCTTTTACTTCCCCTTTTTCATTTTTGCGTTCTTTCATAATAGAACGTTCAAAGTTATCACGGTCTGCACCGGTCATTTCCCGGACAAATACGTAATCACCATTTTCAAACTCAACTTTTTGTGTTTTTAATACTTGCCGACTTAGTAAAGCGGACTTGGTCAAAAGTGCCATAATTTTGTTTTTAAATTGATTATTAAAAATTGATATATTTTATAAGTATAAAAGCCTTTGATTAAGGTAATAAAGATTACAATCCTGTGCTTGCTCCGGAATTGATAACGATCCGGCCCGATACCTTAATGGTTGTATCGGCAGTGATCTTATCACCCGATTGAATATCCAACGGCAATTCAGTAACTAAACCAGTAAATTCCAAAGTTGTGTTTTCATTATCTGGGAGAACGATTTCATAATTCTGTAAATCGTCACTCTCATAATCATCATTCATCAGTTCATAGGTTGCGCGGGTGTAATTCATTTTCAGAACAACATTACCACCATCCCTGAAACTTGCAATAAATTCCTTGTAACCACCAGTTGAATCCAGGCTGGTCACATCAATTGTTTCTCTACTTTTTTCCGGTCCTGAGATAGAATTTATTTCAGAAATGGTTTCCCATATAGTCCCATTCCATCTACGAAATATCGTCCCAACACCAGAAATAGCTTTACTCGCCATTTTTACCTCCTTTTTTATGCAGCCCTACGCTGCATGTTAAAATTAATTACGAAACGTGCATTACCATTATCATCCCAATCGAGTAAAACTGGTTCACCCATTGCTATGATAGTGGAATATAATGTCCCATTCCATGTCTCTTGCGCCCGGCCATGTAGTGTGTCCATTATCAATATGGATAAATCCATCCCTAAATCATAATCAGTATGCCTAATTCTAATTTGTATGGATGAATAGTAATAACTTTGACTATCTAATGTCATTGCAGGGGCAAACCCGGAAGTATCAAAAAGGGTAACGCAAATATTTGGAGAAGTTGGTTCCTTTCCAATATGTAAATCTTCCCCGAAAATAAATCCGAATGAACTTTCTTCCAAAAGCATGTCCTTTATGTCAATAGATGCTGCATTCATTTTATTTGTGCATTGTCTTTTATTATTTTTAACATCTTTGGTGTATTACGCTTTATGGCATATTCAAAATACTTAGCACCTGATCCCGGCCTATTCCATGAAACATTACCTAACATTTCATGAACCCACATTGCATAATTTGCGGTGAACCCCATAATTAAAACAGGGACGGTAACACCCGCCATCATTGATTGTGCTTCTGCCATTCCGGATGTATGATCCTTTGCAAATTTACCTGCATCTTTACCTTTAAATGAAGCTGTGTTTCTTGTTTGTAACCGGCTCTTAGCGGTTACAACGAACCAACTTGACCTCAAATTACCTAAATCAACAGGGATTGTAGGTGGTGTTTTCTCCATGTCTGAACGCACTAAAGCCGCACAAAGAATCAACCCCTTCATCGACCTATTTTCAATAGCCTGAATTTCCTTATTCAGGTTAGCCATGACATTACCCAACCCTTGCAAAATTACCCCTGGGCTATTATTTAGTGCCATTATGACATCCCTCCGTATGGTGTTAAAAATGCTTTTCTGAGAAAAATGGAATTGTCCAATATGGAAGGGGACTTGTCAAATCGTTTGATAACAAAAGCATCTGCAACCCCTCTAGGAGCAGAATACTGTGTACTGTCAAGATCATTCAAAGTCCCAAATTTTAAGTAACCTTCTATTTTCACATCCGCAGTAGTGAATACAACGGCTTTGGCTTGTAGCTGTACTCCTGTTTTATCGGAAAACAAAATGTTCTTATCTTGCCACCTGCAAGGAATTTCCACGGCTTCTGCAAATAATGTTTTACCGAACCCATTATTACCAATGGGTGCCCAATAAATACATGTATCAGCACATAATGAATCTAAATTTTCCTGCAAACTCATCTACAAAAACTTTTAATTGCAATTATACGATACTTTGGTTTCCCAATGCTTCCTGCCATTTTACCTGTGTAATCTAATTGTTGCACCATCTGTCCATATGATGTAAAATCTAATTGTGATCCAAATTCCCCTGCAAACTTTATTGTAGCATCACCTATCTTTTCTTCAGTAGACTGCCGCCAAACGGTTGATGCCAATAAGTGTGCTGTAAACCATTTTTCAATTTCAGTAAGGAACTCAATAGATACTGTATTATCATTTGCAAAAATACGAGAAATTACGGTATTAGCACTATTAATATACGGTTGAATATTAATAGTTCCGGAAGATGATTTTCCCATTATTTCAAGTACCTCCTCTGTGGTTGTTCTTGCAGCCATGTTTATTTACCCTTTCTTTTAATTATTGTTTTCCAAAGTAATGGTTCCACTATTTTTATAATTGAATCATCCCATTTTAATCCTAACCAAGTTAACATTTCTTTTACCTGTTCAAAATCACCATCGGCCATTCGGTCAGGGGTGACAAACATTACATTGGATACAGCTTTGTTTATTTCAATAAACCGGGTATTGTGCTGATGTACCCACCATAACCATCCTTCCCTTTCACTTTCCACCCCCACAACCTTCTGTACAGTTTCATTTTTAAATGCAGACATGTACCCTGTTTTAATACAGGACTGGACAATGTCCCCCGGCCTGCGCTTTACAATAATCCACTTTGCTGTCGGAAATGCAGAGTTCCATAAAGGCCATGTTTGACAAATTCTGGAACTTTTATAAACCCAATTTTCTCTATCCGGATGAATCCTGTGTAAGACATTTTTATTCCACCATTTTGGGTACACCGGCAAATCATTTAAAAAAGGCAATGGATATTGCCCTTTTGGATCAGCCCCAATATGAGCATAATAACCATCTACTAAAAGCTTCATTTTTTTATTTTCAAGCATATTGGAACATTCCCCTGTGTAAACGCCAATATGTTCCAATATTTTAACAATAATTGTCGCCCCTGAACGCTCAATACCAGTTACAAAAATAGGGTTATTTTTCATACAATCATATTACGAAGCATTTCTTCTCTGTTTATGTTGCGCATTTGTTTATCAACTGTTCGGATTATCTGTTTTGGGTGTCGCCTGTATTTTCCCAATGGCAAACACAAGTACCCAATTTTCAATCCTGCTTTTAAACATCTGAGATTAAATTCGTATTCTTCGAAGGAGTACATCTTAGGGTCTTCATTAAATAATCCTACCTTTTCAAATACATCTCTACGGTACATTGTTGTTGCACTATGAATTACATTATGTTTCATAAGCTGTGCAAATGTAGGTGTTGCAATCTTTGGAACATAAAAGTTATTTGTATCACTATTCCCATAAAATTCCCAAGCATTCCCATGTAAAAAATCAACCCCTGTTTCGTAAATTTCTTCGGCAGCATACCTTAAAGAATCTCCGGGTATTAAATCATCTTCATGGAGGTATTTGATGTAATCACCAGTAGCACGTGGTAATGCCTTATTAAAATTCTGTGGCCAATTACCATCCCCTTGTGAAACTATCAACTGTACATCTTTAGGAACAGACGCTATAGCCTCTTTCAGCCAACCACGATCTTCCTTGTACGGTATAATTACTGTTATATTGTATTTCATTCTACTTCTTTTATGTATTTGTCAACCCAAGGGATAAATGCTGCTTGTGGTATCCTTGGTTTACCGTGGAAGCACACCAAATTTGCATCAAATGGTAAGCCTGTTAGAAACTTACTCTGTGCATACTTTGGTTTAAAATCAAGGATGTTTGGTATTATTTTCTGCCAAAATAAATCAGCGGTTGTTACAGAACGTAGAAATGCATCCATCCTTCCTTTACGTTCCACAAATCCAGCTTCATTCCATTTTTTCCAAACTAAATCAAACTTTGGGTTATTTTTTGGGAACCAAACCAAACCAGTTGCTAACAACCCTGGCTGCCAGAAATCATCTAATGTAACCCATTTACTCTCATAACTCTTTACAACATCAAAAATATGTTCTAATGATTGTATCACCGCTGTATCCAAGTCGATGTATAAAAACGGGAGAAGGTCCGCAACCATTGGGGAATACAAAAATATCCTGGACCACCATCCGGGGCTATCAATCGGTAGTGGTTTTATGTGGATATGATCAATGGTAAATTCCATAAATGCCTTATCCCAAAAACAAATTATTTCAGGCTTTTCTTCTGAAACCCATTTTTTAATGATATGATCAGAGATAAGCCGAACATCACTGAAAGCAAAATCACCCCCCGACTTTAAAACAAGAACAATCCTTTTAGTCATAAAATTTTGTATAAAAAACTATTTTTTATTTTTTGACCTTTGTATTCAATAACAGTGGAACATAATTGCGTAACGTATTTATATGGGACATCAATGACAATGCAGTCAAAAGGCATGTGTATCTCTTTGACCTCGAACTGATCCCTAACTTCCATTTTAAGATCACAATCATCAAAAATCTTTGTTATCTCAATTCTGTCCCCTGTTTTCATCACCCACGAATTAAATTGTTCCAATACTTAAATTCCAATTTATTACGGTCAAATAACATTGCTTTAATACGTTCATATTCACAAAGTAAAAAATTTTCAGTAATTTCATCCCATTCATCAACAAAGCAGATCGGGAAGTCTTTATAAAAAGCATTGTTTTTATTTCTCTTTTCAATTGGAATTGTCCCCATGTACATTGTTTCCCATGTACGGTGGGTATCCATGCCATTTCCTTGAGGACAAAGTACAAACCGATGATTGTATACATTTGTGATGTAATCATTGAAATGTGCCCCGTTTCTACCCCTTTGTGAAGTAACAAAATTCTTGTTTTCAAATAATTGGTAAACGTTTAACCTCTCTTTAATATTGGTTGCGATATTATGATTAAGGTAAACCAAATTTTTGATCTGCTTCGGTTGCTGAAGCAATTGCATCATAACTTGTTTTTTAGCTAACCTTTTAAACCACCTGTCATTTTCTAAACCAATGGGAATGGAAATGATCCGGGGATGTTCCACATTTACATTTTGCGTGTACCATTTCACAACATTCTGTGGTAGTTCAAACGATTCATCCACATTAATATCACTGTTGTGAGACACTACATGAACATACTTTGATGGATACTCTTTTAATAAAGCAAACAGTTCTTTTACATACCCGGTATGTGTATACACAACAGCATTACGTTTGACTGTAGTCATGTTCAATGTATTGACTAATGAATCATAGTCATCCACAATTTTATCTTTTGAAGAAAATGTGTAATCGGCAATGCCCTTAAATTTATCCCCAGTAATAAAATTCATTTTTTACTTTTTATTTTTAACCCAACTTACTGCCCAATGATGTATTGCATACGAAACATCGTAAATATGTTCCAATGGATTCCCTTTACCCCGGATGTTATTTGGATATGGATAAAAGTACGGTGTGGGGAATGCAACAATTCCTTTGCTCCCAAGACTTTGAAAAAAAGCTTTTGTAAAAATATTAGCACCTGTTGTGTTTAAGATAACACTACCCTTGTTGCCGGTATAAATTGGGCCGCAAAGTTCCAATGTCCTTGTGATAATTGGATGGTTTGGGATAGTTGCAATTAACCCGTTATACAGTTGTGGTTCTGTATCATAACCTACCCCTGTAAAAAAGTTGAAGTGCATCAAAGGATCAAGTGGCCGGAGGCATTCAAAATCAGTGTCAATGTATATGCCTCCGTACTGTTTCAGTATTTCATACCTGAGAATATCTGATTTCATTCCAAGGTTAGTTGCTGAATGGAACAAATCTTCTTTTGACAGAAATATGTTTTTTACATCATCATCCGTCCATAACTTATACTGCCATCCGGGGTGGTGCTTTTTCCATGTTTCAGCATATTTCTTGTATTGTTCCGGTATATTACCACCAAGCCATATTTGATGGATGATGTGTGGGATATTATGTGCTAATACTTCCGTGGGAGGGTTGTTTACAAAATTCCGCTCGTATAACGTTTTGAGTATATACCAATGGATGGAATTTGTATACCTTTCTGCTTTATATGCATACGATTTTGATACCATATCACCAAAGTTCATCGTGTAGCTTTTTTGTAGTTAAAAATAATTTCTTCACAATTTTTAGTTCCAATATTGGATATATCGGAATGGTCTGAAAGCTGGGTGGCCACCATTGGCCAAATAGAATAACAGTTAAATTTATGTTGCACATCCTTTGCAATATGAATGTCTAAATTTTCCCCTGATCTAAAATTTACTTTATTATAAATGTAATCTACAATTCGTTGTGAGTTATAAATGACACCGTGTAGGCAATACGCATTTTTAATCCGGTATAAGTTTTCCGAGTATTGTACAAGTTGTTTTCTTGGATTAGCACCAAGCCATAATGCATCCCAATCTTTAGGGAGTTGCCACATTGCTTTTTCTACTAAACTCCAGTCTTGTATTAAAACACAATCATCTTCAAATACAGCAAATGGTAATTGAATATGATTTCGTAGGAGATATAAATGAGATTGTGTGCAACCATCCTCCGGGACTTTATTTACAAATCCTTCGAATACTTCCACCGGGAATGGGAATTTGTTTTGTTTGAAACTCACTAATCGGTCGTGCCGTTTTTTTAAATTGATAACATACGCTTCCATTTATTTTGGATTAATTGTGATTAAATCTTTCCGTACATACAAAGCATCACCCCAATGTTTTCTTGTCCATTGGGTTTCCACACGTTCAAAACCGTGTTTATGTAAATAATGGTCTATATCCCCCACCAGGCAGCATCCCTTATATAATTCCTGATCATTAACTTCTGTGTAAATGTAATCAAATTTTGTAATATACTTTCCACAACTTTTTAGGACATTAAGTTCCACTCCTTGCACATCAATATTCAAAAAGTTGTAATTATTGGAATCTATTATCCCTTCTTTGAAAAACCAATCAAGACGTTCCAATGATACCCATTCCTTTTTTACATAGGAAATAGATGGGTAATATTGTTTATGCAACCCTAAATCAAGAATAGAAGAGCTTTGTCCATCATTACTTGAAATATTTAATTGAGCATTACTCAATTTATCATGTATCCCAAACTTAAAAACAATCTGGTTTGGATATTGGAATATATTTCGTGCCAGGCGAACGTAAAGTTCCGGGTTCGGTTCGAAGTAAACCGCTCTGTTAAATGTGGAATAAAACTCACGTTCTTCCCCATCATGTCCTCCAACGTGAATTGCACCACGCCTTTCTTTTAAATAAGAACTAATGTCCATCAGCATATAATCACATTTTAATTCGTTTCCAATTTTGTGGGTAATGATTCCCGTCATCCGGTGTACTTTCTCCTAACCAGTATTCAGGGCAATATGTAATTGAATCCACCTTTGTATCCAATAATGCAGCCCAAAAACTAAACGTACTATTGGCAATGATGTGTTTCCTGCAAGCTTTCATCAATTCAAAATCCAGATAAGGTTCTGTTTTGATAAAAGTAACCTTCCGGTCGGCAAAGTATCCTTGGTCGAATAACGGTTTGCAGTATTCAATGTCATCGGAAAAGATATATAAATTTCCTCTAACCTGTTTTAGTGCCAAGTAATAATAGCGTAAGGGTAGAACCCCCCATCCTTTCTGAAGCAAATAATCACCCCGACGAACATGTAATGATACTGAATTCAGGTCATCATCTATTTTTATCAATTGTGCCAAAAATTCGTCCGTATAATACTCACTACGCAACGTTAATTCAGACTTAAGCTTTGGGATTACTCCGGTGAAATAATTCAAATATTGCCAGTATCCATCAAAGTAATGATTGTCTAAAGCCGCTGGAATTTCCATGAAGTTTCCCTGAAATTCTTTACAGTAATTACCGGATGTAAAACCATCCTTAGTTGTACGTAGTACGGTATTAAACTTATTGAGGAGGAAGGGGCGTTCAGGATGTTTGTTGTTATTATACCACGATTTATCAAATTGAATATCAGTATTACTTTGTAATTGTAAACTTCTGCCAAAGGCATATTGGAACATCTGGTTCCCTAATCCACCCATTACGCGTACTGTATTCATAAAAAGAATAGTATTATTTTAATAAAAATCGTAATAATAATCCCAATTGAAATTATCGCAGCCGTAGCCACTGTAATTAACAGCACTTTGGCATCATTCGGCATTTTATCTTGCATGGGCATAAAATTAGTATATTAAATCGAATATGTCATAAAAATCAATATCAAAATGATAAAACGATAAATCATACGTCCAACGGCGTTCTATTTCTATGTTACTACGTATCTCAATATTCAAATCAGCGTTGATAGCTTCTTTGTTCTTACGTTTATACGGCAACATTGTGGAACTTAATTCGTAAAAACTACAAATACATTTGCCTTTTTCTCCCCTTTCATACGGCTTGAAAAAGCATAAAATAAGTTATCCCTATACTTTTTGGTATCCTCTAAATTTTGCATAATATATCTTTTACGTTACATTTAGGAAATTGTGTGATTGCTGAATCGGGTGAACAATTTATAATTTCAATCCCACGATCTTTTGCATCAATTGCAATTTGTGGGAATCCCTGTAAATGAGAATGAAATGGTGGGATGGTCGGTTTCTTTGCCTGACGTTCTATTAAATTATATTGATTGTGCCAGTGCTGCTTATTGTTTTCTATTTTCATATCAAAGCCAAGCAAGATAATACGCTTGGCACCGGCATTGGCCGCAATGCTTATGGCCGCTGTACCTGAATTGTTATTCCAGCATACTGTTGTCGGGTCTTTACTTATTCCTAATCTGCGTTTATTTCTTGGAACATATTTAACCCAATTGCACCTACTAACAACATCATGGCTACATATTTTTAATCCGGGGAATTTTTGAAGATTTGTTCGATGTTCCAAAAAGAATGAATTGTCACCGAAGAAAATCCAATCTATCCATGTTCCAATATGATATGCCACATTTATGCCAATAACGTGTTTGTTGTGTAAAGAAGAAAGGTAGGGAGAAAATACATTGGGAGATAGTGTTTTTTTTAGTACCCCCTGATATAGTTTATCAGGGATGTCAAACTGTTTTATAACAGATGGTCCACCTCCCAAGATAAAAACATCCCCACCTTCCCAAATATTTGGAACCTGCCAAATCATGTTTTATGCTTGTAGCGCTGCAATAAATTGCATAGCGATTTCTTTATTCAATGCTTTTTCTGATAGTTTTTTGCCCAATGAATCAACAACAAAAAATGTGTTTGCTTCTTCACCTGGTTCTAGTGTATATATTACTGGAACATATTTTACCGTATTGGCTTCCTCCGGTGAGGTAATCATGATCACAACATCCCGGTAATTCTTTGGTATTTCACTGGCCTTAGCGTAAAACTTTTCACCTGGTTTAATGATTTTGTTTCCTAAATAAAAAGAACCACCACCAACTTTTTTCCATTGTAATAGCTGTTCTACGTCTTCCACTGATTCCAGTACAGGAACAATTTCTTCTTCCTCCTTTGGGGTAATTTGCACTTGAATTTGTGGAGGGTCTACTTTTTCTTCCAATACAGGGAGAACTTCTTCTTCAACTTTTACTTCTTCAACTTTTGTATTTGTACGTCCCATTGTAATTTAATAATAAGGTTAATAAAAATTCACATGATTAGTGAAATATTGTTTACGATAAATGAACAACACCCGATTTACGGTTTTGGTCAGAACGAATCTGTGGAACTTGAATTGTCATAACACGATAGTTATACAGTAAGTTACCTTCAGTTGACCATTGTACGTTTTGAAGTGGTAAACCACGAACCAAACGAACTACGTCAGAAGTCATTTGAACCAAAAGAACGTTATTGGCAGGAAGGTAATCCACAACTTTTATACCCTGGATATTGGCAATCTTCATGATTCTCTCACGGATAGTGATTGAAGCAGTTGTATCTGCATCATAATCTTTATCAATGACAGTTTCGTATGCTGATGGGATGTATAACATCCAAGGACCACGGTGGAGTGCATTTAAACTAACCTGTTTGGCAGCGTGAACTTTATCCACGATAGTTTTACCAATATTGGTAGTTAATTGATCCCAAGGTGTACCAAGAGCCAGTAAGTTACGATCCGGGTGGTTGATATAAGAATAAATGGTGTTGTTACCACGGGCATCTTTTTCTCCAAAGGAGTAAGTTGTGTCAGTAAACAGCATTGATTCTAATGTTTCTTTAACCCTGCGTCCGGCACGTTCTGCACCAAGTGTATCCAATGGGTTACCAGTGTTACGGCTTGCTTCCAGAAAACGGGCATTGATCTCATAATTCGAATGAATTATAGGGATTGGTAAGTAATTGTGTTGGAAATTTGGGGTGTCGTTTTTATGGCGGTTTACACCATCCATAGTCACGTCAGCCGATCCAAAATCACTTACGTCATGCCATTCAAGCATGGTAGTACCCATTGCATTGCCAAGGTTGTAAGTTAAACCTTTCGAGATAAGGTCTTCAATACCACCTAATCTTTGACGACCAACTTCCAAAAGAACATCATCCAAAGCTTTCCATTCGTCCCGGCGAAGGGTGGCGTTAGCTTGGATCGGGATTGATTTAAAAATGTCCAATCCTGTTTTTGGGTCTTTTCCGGTATTCACCGAAATATATGATTGCCCTTTATACTCAAAGGGACGCATTTTAGCGATGCTCAGTCCGTTGTTAATAAACTTATTAGCAACTTCCCCTTGCGCACCCCCGTTTGCGGATAGTAAATCTACTCCTACTTCTTCCATTATTTATTTCCTTTCTTTAAGATTAAACGATACGTAATCTAATACGATTTGTGTTTTCAACTAAGCTGGAATCACTTCCCTCTAAAGTTGTAAGGTTGTGCGCTTCGAGAGCTTGCCCAACGATCGGTCTACTGTAAACAGTATTTGCAACCTGTGCATCGGCAGATGCCAATGTTTCAACAGTGTGTGCCTGAACGTATCCCACTCCGTTCGATTCAAGAAATGCGCCAATAGCGATATTGGAATTATCTTCCAAAAGTGCATTTACTTCATCCCCTGGGTACGGTGTCCAGCATTGTACTTTATCACCGGTAGCATACGCATCGTTGATGTCTTTTCCCTGAAATGCATCAAACAATGCAAACATTGGAGAAGCATTACCTCCAGCAGTAGCATGTTTTTTAACTTTTCCAGTAGAATCAAGTTCAATGAGCATGCCTGGTAAAATTGGTTCAGCAGCAGTATATTCTGCAATATTATTGCTGTAAGCTTTAAGTCTAATTACATTAGCCATTTTTTTCTCCTTTCTTATTTCGATTGTTTAACTTCGTATCCAGTAGGATATAATACTGGAACATCATCAGCTGCATTTACATTGATGACGTGAGCGCCACGGATACCATAATTCATGGGAGCTTCTTGTGATACTTCAACTTTTTTAACTGAAGTAAAAAGCTTTTCCAAAATGGTTTCATCCATGTTGTTAAGGATTTCATCGGGCCAAATTTCTTTCGAAGTATTGGCTTGAATTCCTTGTATGAGTGTGTTGCGTTTTTCTTTGATTGTGTTCACACCTAATTCATACATCGCTTTTTGAGCTGGTGTAAGTAGGGTGATCGGATCAACAGAATTTACCGCTGGAGTAGCTTCCTCTTTTGGATCAAGTTTAGCTAATTGGTCTAATTGTAGACCTTCTAACCATGTTCTGTCACCTTCCGAAAAAGCCGTTTTTGCATGTGCAATTAAGGTGTTAACCTTTTCCTTTACACAAGGACTGCATTCTTTTTCTGCCATTTGATTTTCATTTTGATTGTTAATAACTGTCATTGGAACATAAGTAACTTTTACTTTTTTTGTTACTTCAACGGGATTTCCGATAAGTTCCACTAATTCATTTGTAATTTGATAATTTTGCTTAAACATCATGTGTCCACCTGCTTCCCTATTTCTCCTGACGTAAATCACGTAATCATCAAAAACTTCTTCAAGGTAATGATATTGTGTGGTATTATCCAGGCTGTCAAGTTTTCTACGAAGTGAATCTACAGTTGCATTGTAACCATCTTTGTTTACACCAATTCCGGATATTGTATATCCTTCCTTGTTCATAAACTTAATGGCATTAAACACCGTCAATTCTGACATTTTACCTCCTTCTTTACTATTTACACGTAAACCGCATCCATCCGCTACAGAGCAAGCCCCCGTACCGCCGGGCAAGATTGCAAGGTGGTCTGGCCTATGACTTCTGGCAATTGCGGAATATTGTTCACCGTTGTATTCCCCAGGTATTTCTTCATTAATGGTAAAAACACCTATTGAAACTTCGAGTGTTGAATTATTTTTTATCGCTTCGGCAGCTTCACTGGAAACGTTGGCTAACTTTTCACTATCAAACCATGCCTCTGCTTTTAACTTCTTTCCATCAACATTTGTTGAAAATATTCTTCCAACTTTACTTGCTTGTAAAACTAAAGGTGAATTTGCGGAAATATAATTTCCTTCTGCATCTTGTGGGTGTTGCACCATTACTGGCATCCCATCCCAGCTTGCCGGGAATTTCCCAAGTTCAGCTATCGGATGAAATAATGGACCAGCAGAACCCGCGTGAACACCTTCAACCATCATCACTACTGGGACGATTATGTGTTGTTTCCCCTCATATGTTCCAATACTAGATGTGTATCCGGCAGTGGTGCGTAATGAATAAAATGATAATTGTTCCATGATTAATTTCGTTTAATTAAGAAATCGGTAATCGCGTCTATCTTTTTTTCCATATTATCCAATATCTTACTCAAATTTGCAACTTCTGCTTTGTCTGCTTTCTTTTCAATTAAAGCTTCCAATGCTTTAATGTCTTTTCCCTTTAATTGTGCCATTGCGTTTACAAACCAAACCGTCAACGTCACTAATGCACCGTATCCAAAAATTAGTATTCGGTCTTTTCCCTCAGCATCCCAGCCAAGGTACAATACAACTCCTGTGATTACAAGGCCAAGTAAACAGCCAATGATCGTTGTAATTAAACTTTTCAAAAATATCTTCCCCATCCCTTTTAAGTTTATACAGTAAAACGTAGTCCCGCTTGCTAACTTTTCTTTATATATGGTATTGCACAACATCTACATCTGGTATGTACTGGAATCATATTCATTGCTTGTTCCAAGGTGTATGGTCCGCCTTTTGCCACTGCTGTACATTTGGAACATACTCGTCTATCACCTGCTGTAACCACTTCTGCCATTACGTTCACTTTTTCAACTCGCCAATTCATATACTCTTGAATAGTGGCTTGATGATGTGCCCTAATTATTTCAGTTCTTGCAAGCATATCTGCTCTTACTTTCGCTGGGATGTATCTGCCTAAACTGTCTGTAATCCCTAATTCACCAATGCCCTCACCATTTATTGTAGCTACTAATTTACGTGCTAATAATGCTGGTCCATCACCGTCGGCTAAACCCTGCGCTAAGATACGACTTATTTGCATATCCATAGTGGAAGTTATTCCTTTTAAATCTGAAAAAACTCTGGAATATAATAAACCTACTCGATCAATATGGTATGGTGCATTTAAAATAGCTTCTATCCCCCCACTTTCATCTACAGTTGGAACATTATACCCCGCTTTTTTCATTTCCGATCGTGCCCTCAAAACTCCCCTTTTATACGAATCTGCAATGTATGTATTCGTCCAACCACTTTCAGCGGCTACGCCAATTTGTTCCATTTGTACTGTAGTAATAATCCCCTTTTCTACTTGTTCTTCCAACCATGATAAAAATTGTGCCAATTTTACATCCGATTTTGAAAAAGCAAATTGATTTGCCCCCGTTGGGGACATTTGATTTACTGGAACATTACGTAATCCAAAACAATCTCTTTCATTTACCGATTTCTTAATTACCCTAATAAGTTCCATAAATCTACTGCTCATATCCCTGGCAAATGCATTACGCAAAGTTAATGTATTTGTTGGATCGTATGCACCTAATACTTGGAATGTTGTTGTCATTTATTGGAACTTTTTTTAGTACTGGAACTATCAGTGCTGTCTTTAGTACTGGAACTATCTTCACTTTGAGAATCATTGTTCTCTTTTGAAACAGGAGGTTCAGCTATTTCCTTAATAAATTCCATTGATTCCCGCATTGCATCTTCTTCTTCACCCATCCCTTTTTTAATCATTTGCATAACCTGTTCAATTTGGTCTGAATCAAGTCCGACTAAAAACTCTAACGCGGCTTCTGGGGGAAGCATGACTTGTGCCATTGTATTTGTTGTATACTCCTTTATAGCAGCGGCTCTATTTTTTCCAACTTCTGATTTTTCTTTTGGATTAAGGTCATGAATGTTTGGCCATTTTACCACATATGTATTTGTTGCTGGCTTTGGTAAAATACCATGTTCAATCATTTTTTTCACAAACGGATGCACGATATGTACCTCAGCATGCTCTTCCCGGCGTTCCTGGATGTATGCACGCCATTCATCGCTATCCTGTGCAGATGATAACTCACCTCTTTCAGAACCCGTCAAAATTCGCTTTGGAATGCCCTTTACTGCGGCAATCATTTGTATCTGTATATCCACATGTGGTGTAGGATCGGCAATTTGCTGATCTAATGCCTTAAGTTCCACACCTTCATTAATCAGTATCCTTCTTAAATTGTGCTCAAATTCATTCACCTGATCTTTTAATGAGGCTTCTGTCTCTGGGCCACTGGAATACTCCTTATCTACCTTTCCAGTATATCCTGGCCGGGCTCCCCGCCAAAACATTTCACCATCACCACCTACAATTTTTTCTAAATCAAGTAAGCGATTATAAACCGATTCCAATGCGGGGATACCTTCAATTTCAGATTCAAGGGAATCTACCACAACATGTAAAATTCTGGAATAATGTACGTCAATAGTAGCAGATGTTCCACTAAGTAAATCATGGATACATACCGTATATGTTACGGGTAATCCAAACCGTGGGTCTGTTGGAACTGTTGAATATTCTTTTATTTTTGCACTGTCCTCTGAAAAAGGCCTTACGTATACTAATTTTACGTTTTTTGATACAGGGAGATTGAAATTCTCTAATGTCGGGGTATCACTAAATCCAAGTAGTAACACAGCGTATCTTCCAATACTGGCCAGTCTGTCTACCCGGGAAAACATCATCTTTAAATTCAATGAATCCCTTAAAGTTTGCCAGGCTAATTCAAAAGGGGTGTCTTCTCCCTTTTTACTTTCTTCCAATGCTAACACACCACGCCAGGTTGCCCCAACAGGTCTATCTATAATTGCTTTGGCAATATCCAACCGGATGTATTTACCTAAATAATCATGGTAATTCACATGCAGTGGATAACCTAATGCTTGGTATAAATTACGCTCCCCCTCATATTGCATCCCCAAATTAGTCGCCATCCGCATCCTGTGAACCATTGCAGATAACGTTTCAATATTTATTTGGACAGATTCCTGTTTTTTTTCTGACATCCCTTTTGTTATTAAAAATAAGCACAGCCCCTATTCACTGTGCTTATCATTTTTTGTGAATAACTTTTAATTACTTACTGGTTTCAGTACCAACTGTACCTGAAGAATTTGAAAACAGATTTTTACTTATGTATAGTACCAACGCGGACCATACGATAGTTCCAAAACTAGACCAGGTAAAGTCAACACCAGTAAGTAAGCTTGCTGCATATGAAGATACAGCTGTGCCCACAGCAAGAATAGACCCTTTGATAATATCCTTTAGGTCAATTGTTCCAAAAACAGTGATCGATTTAAGTAAAGCATTTTGTGCAAAATAAACCAAAACTGTCCCCGCAATAGAAACACCATAAAAAATAATGCTTGCACCCTCTACACTGTAGATTGTTGCCAATGCCGCAATTACAGCGGCAAGTAATCCCTTAAAAAATTTAGAATCCATACGTTAATTGTTTTTAAATTGTTTATAAAAATTGTTATGGTAATCCTATTGTTAGTCCCCCTGGAACCTGTGCCACATAAAAGTTAGTATCAGTCTCCTCAGTGGGTGATCCTGCGTTAGGCCTATATAAACGTATTCTGTCAGACAGTCCACTAGAAGTTATTTTATATACCCCCTCAGCCCCACTCTTTCTACATAAAGCCCATAGATTATTATCCGCCTGAAATACACCCGTTATATGATATGGTCTAGTCCCATCCGAAGAAGATAAAGTTATTCGTTTCTCAAAACTACCATCTGAGTTATACTGTTCTATCCTCTCATTATTACTATTATCAACAGTTACGGCCAAATACTTGCCTAAGGCAGAGTTATACCCAGCCCATTGAGGGTATTCACCAACTATATACTCATGAATATCCGTATAGGATATTGTATTATTTACAACATTATAACTTTCTATGTCTACAGACCTAATAAAAGAGCTGGTTGATGATACCTCAAAGCATATAAGCAAATTGGTTCCACTAAGGTAACTTATCCCATGTATAGTAGCGCCTAAGGAGTGAGGAATATTTTTTTCAGCTATAAAAGAACCCCCCCGGGAACTCTCTGTAATCACATTTGCATCATTGGTCTCGGTAGCAGAATTAAGACCCCCCCAAAATTTATCTTCTGAGGCTGCTAACCACTGAAAGGAGCCATATGATGGTATTTCTTCCAGGTATTTTCTATGATGGTATCTGGCAATATATTGGTTAAATGTACTGCGCATATATACATCATTAGCAAACTTGTTGTGTCCAAAAAACTGTCCCATATCTTAAAAATTTAGTTGTAATGATTTCCGTAAGTTACATACAGAGTAGTGCCATTATACGTATAACTAATAATATCAACAGCATTTGCAGTTGAAGTTAAATATATAGTATTATCACCCCCAGATATTACCTCAGGAGTTGGACTTAATGTAATAGTTCTACCCCCGGTAGCATCCTGTTTTACTATTATATTACCTTCATCCCCGGATGTCAAATTTGACAAGGTAATCGTTGTATTGGAAGTTAATGTCACATTGGCATTTAAACTAGTATTAGTATTCATGGTAATAGTTGATGCACTGGTTAAATTCTGATACACCTTTGGTTTTGGGGGTGCTACCCAACTACGTGTACCACCTGTTGTTGAAGATAACACATACCCACTAGTTCCTGGATTACCAAGGGCAGGTTCTAAAGTAAAATTACCAGACCCTAATACAGTGGTACTATTAATGGTTTTGATATTAGTCCCGCTTACTAAAGCAGCCTGTTTACCGTTAAATGTATTCCAGTCAGTACTTGACAAAACTCCTCTATTAGAAGCTGAAGCTGTAGGAACATTTAAAGTTATTACCGGTGTGGATGTTCCCGTGGCAACAGTTGAAGAAAGATCTGTTCCTGTGGTTCCTAAAGTAATAGCGGCCACTGATGTTACAGTTCCAACAGACACATTACCGGATCCAACTAAAGAATTACTATTTACAGTTTTTATATTAGTTCCTGAAACCAAAGCTGCTTGATACGTTGTATTATCATAACTTATCGTAGTACCTGAAGCTTTAACAAATCCAGTACCACTTATTGTGGCCTGTTTTGCGTTTAATGCTGTCTGGGTTGCAGTGGAAATTGGTTTATTTGCATCACTGGTATTATCAACATTCGTTAAACCAATGTGCGTTTTATCCAATGCAACATCACTTACTTTATACCCGGTAGCAGTCACATTACCATTCACAGTTAATTTTTCAGTTGGAGATTGTGTATCAATACCCACTTTACCACCACCATCTGCTAAATATACATTGCCAGCAACATATTGTTGTAAATGTACACCTTGTCCTGAACCATAACTATCAATTATGATAGCACCATCACTTACATCACCTTTTATATTTGCATTACCAGATTGTCTACCTAGCGTTATCCTTCTTGCATTAAAATCGGTGGTTACTAAATTTAGGTTACCGGTATTCCACGCTGTAGATAATGGTTGATATGTTCCAGTATGTAAATGATCTCCTGTTGATGCGGTAGTAGATGTTGTACCAAAGCCAGGAAAAGAAACTTTATTATTAAAAGTAGTGTATGCTGTTGATGATAACGCTCCTGTAGTTGATGTGGTAGCAAGCGTTAAAGAAAGTTGTTGTCCGGACAATGTTAATCCATTTCCTGTGCCAATTGTTACAGCATCATGTGTTGTACCTCCGGAAGATTGTGCTACCCAATAGGGTGCCCCCGTTGTTCCAGCAGCTAAAACCCATCCGGCAGTAGTTGGGTTCCCCAAACTATTTTGCTTTAAATCTAAGGCTGTTTGCGTGGCAGTACTAACCGGTTTATTAGCATCACTGGTATTGTTTACATTTCCTAAACCGACAGCTGCACTATTTAATATAGTCCATGCTTTAAGCCCATTCCAATAGTACCCGGAAGAACCGGCAGTTATTGCTGGTTCATACGTACTGTTGTCATAACTTATGGTTGTTCCACTACTTTTTACAAAACCAGTCCCACTCAATTGTGTTTGTAAATCTCTATTATCATAAGAAATATCTGTACCAGACATTTTAACGTATCCAGTACCATCAAAAGTTTGATTTCCGCCTAATAAGCTATCAATTTTATAGTATATTGTTTGATTGTCTGGCGTACGCCCTACTATAATATCTTCCCCTGTTGTATTATCTGGAAAAACAGCAGCCGATGCATACCCAACTAAAGAATCGTGTATTGTATTTTGTACTTTTAATAAAGAAGGGATACTAAGTGGGGTGGTTAAATACACATCAACATCATACGCGTATGCAGCAGATGTCCCAAATGTTAAAGCATTAGGATCATCTGTACTTAACATAAAATTCCCACCTTCCATTGAAAAGAAAGCTCTTTTTCCAGTTGTAGCATCCCTGGTATACAAATAAATTTTACCGTATTTTTCGGAATCTAAATTCCCGACACTAAAAGTTTTAGTCTGATCCGATGCTTTAAGAGTAACATCCCCAGTTGTACCGCCTAAACTAAAATCATTTCCTGTCTTTTGCACACCATTTGATGCAGTATAAACTGGTAATGCGCGAAATGTTTTTGTTCCATCGTAGTACTGTGTATTTACCCCTGAGGCAGTTATTAATGGTTGATATGTGGTGTTATCATATGATATATCAGTACCTGTAGCTTTTACAAAACCAAGTCCGTTAAGGGTTGTACCACCCCCACTACTGGTGGTATCTGTACTTACAATAGAATCTACCAAGTAGTAAAAAACATTATCCAATGGATCTATCGCTACCAGTACATCTTTTCCTGTGGTATTTGGTGGGAAACTTACCCCTCCTCCGGAACCACCCCAATTCTCTTTTATATATGCACTGTCTTTGCCTTGTAGTAAATTGCTGTTAGCAGCAGTCGCATACAACCCTAACTTAGCATCTAAAGAATCCTGTTGGATAATACTAACAGGCTTATTTGCATCACTGGTGTTATCCACATTCCCTAATCCAACAGCAGCCTTATTTAAAGTTGCCCATACTTTATCCCCACGGTAATAGTAAAGTGCTGTACTTAAAGTAATTAAATCCTGTTTTGAATCTAAAGCAGTTTGTGTTGCAGTAGAGACAGGTTTATCTATATCACTGGTATTATCAACAAGTCCTAAACCCACCATATCTTTAGTAATTCCGGTAGTAGTTCCCGTAAAACTAGCGTTATGACTATTTGCTTTTACATCCAATGCTTCCTGTGTCAAAGTAGAAATTGGCTTATCTATATCACTGGTATTATCTACATTTCCTAATCCAACTTCGGAAGCAGTATATACCGGTTTTTCGGGTTCTTTTGCCCACGGGTATACATCAGACGCGGATAATGAAGAAGGGAATAATTGCCACGTTTTATTACCATCCAAATAGTATAAACCGGATGTAGGTTCTATGTATGGTTCCTTAGTTGCTACAATTGCAATTAAATCCTGTAAATCTTTTTGCAAGGCAACAACATCCTTATTTACATAAATCGGTTTGTTGAAAACATAATAGGCATTATTTGTTTTGAATTTCGTGGTATCACCATTGAAAAAAATATCAACAGTATCCCCACCATAAACAACCCGGACCTGTCCCCGAAGAGGGTATATTGGAGCGGTTGTGTTTTGTGCTGAAAGTGCTCCTGTTACACACAGTAAAAGTAATATCAATATTTTTTTCATGGTAAATCCCGTTTAGATTAATTTAATATTAACTGCTTGCATCCCTCTTTTACCAGGTTCAGCATCAAAAGAAACACTTTGTCCTTTTTCAACTTTTACTGTATTTTTACTAACATGGAAAAAGTAATCTACCCCTGAATCTTCGTCTGTGACGAATCCGTAACCTTTGTCCTCAATAAAGAATTTAACTACGCCAATTAATTGTTCTGTGTTTGCCATTTTATGTAATGTATTAAAATTTAATTTATTCCAAATTATTTAATTCTTGGCTATTTGCCCCTGTTGTGATAATTCGATTCGCCTGTACTGTACCAACCCACCGTACATTATTGGTAGATATTATATTATAATCAGATGTTCCAGTTTCAACTATCCCATTTGAATCCATATAAGCACTAACGGGTCGTTTAAGAAAGTTATTTGCTATAATATTGTCGGTTGAATTATTAATAACTACACCAGGATATAGTACATCATAAGCATGTCTATCCCAATTAGATATATTATTGCCTGATATGACCGTGTTACTTACACTATCCAACTTAATAGCATTATTAAGGACATTATTTATGGTATTATTACTTATAAGACCATCTTGGCTATCCGATATAAGAATAGCTGATGTTCTACCATTATCAACTGAAGTTTCAGTGACATTAAAAAAATTACCTGATATATCAAATCTTACTGCATTAGAAATCTCGGCAATACCCCAGCATACCTCTTTGAAGGTATTATTTTTCATTACAAAGTTATTTAATACATCTGAGCTTACTTCTTGGTAAAACCCAGTCTGTACATTGGTAAAGGTATTGCCATCTATGTAAAATGAAATCCCAGATAAAGCCACGTCCCTTGTAGAAATACCGGTTCCCCCGATGAATTCATTGCCTTTTATAATGACATTAACAGCACCACTTGCAACATGTGCGATTGGTGTACTAGAAGTTCCTAAAGAATAAATCTTATTATTGATAAGAGAAAAATTTTCAACTATAGCATGTGCATCAATGGCGTGACCTATCCCATTGGCATTAAAGAAGTAATTATTAACTATTTTAGTATCCCGTGCTTGGCTATCACCAGAATATCCCCCCTGAGCTATACTATGTCTTTGATTCCTAAATACTGAATTCTGTACTGTCGTGTAGGCTGCCCCATTATTTATAGAGACACCGTATCCATACCCCATTACTAAAGCATCATTTATTTTACAGTTATCTATCTTGGTTGTATAAGAGTAATAAATTCCAATACCCATAATTCCGAATGAATTCATTTGACAATTAGTGATATTACTGTTCTTATTGTACTCAAGACTTATACCCTGATACATTCCAGTAGAAGATGGTGCTGTAAAAGTCACGTTATTAATATTAACAGATACGGGTCTTACTAAAATTACAACTGCATTATTTGTTAATGTATACCCATGTATAAACTGATCTGGTATCTTTAGAGTTGTACTGGTTACTTCTGCTACCTCATGCAGTTCCCCTGTTTTCCAAGCAGCATCAAATTGAGCATCAAATATTGAATCGTCGTACACAACAAATAAATCACCAATTCTTGCTGTAAATATGTCATTTACAGTGATAGTATTCGTTCCCTTCGTAACATCTGAAGATAAATAAGTAGTACCCAACTCACTTCCAAAAAAACTAAAGGCAAAACCGTCCTCACCAAGGACAGTAGTTTTTATTTCTACACGTCCAATCCCTTCCAGGGTGAATGATTTCCCTGTTCCATTTAATGGAACAGATGTAGTATAAATACCTGACATGATATTTATCTTCGCAGAATCTGACATGTCTGCGTATACAGCATCAAATACAGTTTTAAAACTGCTGCTAGTACTAAATATGGATTGTGTAGACATTTTATATGCCTCAGTATTAGTCCCACTTTTGTATATTACGTAATCGTAATTCGCAGGTATTGTCGATTCACGTGCTATTGGCAAATGTTTTACTACTGTTGTCTGTCCAATTAACAACGAATAAATTCCAGTAAGTAAAATTGTGAACAATAATATTTTTTTCATATTAATTTAATTTTTTATATACAATAAAATCATCAAGATACATATACTCATCATAAACAGGCTCAATTCCACTACCCCCAAAAAAAATACTAATTGCAAGAAAATCTATCTTTAAACTTTCTTCTTTTCTCCAAGAAATACCGGTACATAAATATCGACGTTGCCCATTTATAAATTCTTCAATCTCACCATCTCTTTGACCAACAGTATTCATTTTAACTCTTTGTGTTACTGTAAACCAAGTGTTTGCAGCAGGGATTGTTCCATTGAATACTAAGTTTATCCCATAATATGCTTTGTCCTCCACAGGGTATTCATCTAAGTATTGAGTAACTGTAGGGTTCAGATATACACAATTGTACATTTCCCAATAATACAAATAAGACCGTATGCTATTAAAACCACTTTTAAATATACGTCTAGCATCAAAACCATCGTATCCAGTTGGTAACGTCCCACCACTGATAAAAGCACCCCCACCTAAACCGGGTATCTTTCCATCATAAGCCCTGCCAGTAAACCCACTGGAATACTTTACCCGATACGAAAACCATAATTCCTCATATCCATCAAATTTTGTTAACCATTGAATACCATGTTCCGCTATTTTAAATGTCCCAGCTGGAAAAATTACACGTATAATTTTACTTCCATTTTCACTCATAATATACCCATAACCATTGGCATGGTTGGCCCAAGTTGGTGATTTCCAATCTCTTTTCCATTCCTCCACGTCGTATTCACCTAATGTTGTATTCTCAAAATCTTGAGAAAATACAACAAGCATTGTATCTTCTGGATCAGGGTCGGGATCAGGATCAGGATCAGGATCAGGATCAGGATCAGTTGTTGTGTCCTCAGGGGTGTCAACCACTTTTAATAATTCTGCCGCTGAATATAATTCAGTTAACCTGTCCCGTAATTCTGGAAGATCATTACGCGCAGAATTGTCTTCAACGTATCTATTTGCCTTGGGCAAATCCTTTACAATTGGGGCATTTTGCCCAAAAGAAAATTCACATAAAAGTATAAGCGCCAATATATACAAAATTTTCATAAACTTAATTTTTATATTCATATGGACCAATATCAGGTACGCTATTTTGTGGAACTGATGTTCCAATAATATCTGGTGTTACACTCACAGTATACCCAGCATCTCGTGCTAATGACGCTGTTACTTTTAATTTAAAATTATTATTTGCATAATCTGTGAAATAATCTGCTGTAGTTATGGAACTTAATTGAATATTATTACTTGATGTAACTGTTCCAGTCAAAGTCCCATAAAAATTATTTCTAAAAATGGTGGATGATGTTCCACTCATATTTACTGTCCCCTTAACCATATTATGATAAAATAACATATCGGTTGAATTTGAAGCATCACTGGCTAAAAAGTCCGTCACATTATCTGCAAAGATATTATAAAAAACTGAACCATTTGCTGTCCCTTGTGTACCATAATTAAAAGTTATTCCAGTATTTGTGTTCCCTATAAATCTATTTCTGGTTAATATCAAATTGTTTATCCCATTTCTCAAGTAAATTCCATCACTTGTATTTTTATGAAAATAACAATTAGTAATGTTCCAATTGTCACTACCAGCTGTGTAATTAAATATACCGTATACATTATTTCTAAAAAGAACATTATCAAAAGTAAGATTATCTTGTGGATTAGTAGATACTGTTGTCCCGAAAACACCTGATTCTAATGCATCTGAGAGCACACCATCTATAGCATTATTGCCAGAATAATCTATTTGTAAACTTCTTATCCCTTTAGAAAACATAAAGTGTTTGATAGTACCATGTGTAGTGCTAAGCCTAACATTATACCCACGGGATGAATAAACGGATGCTGTTGACGATTTAATATTAGTTAAGGTAATCCCAGTTGCTTGAGACAGTACGGCGGGTCCCCATGAATCCACCATTTCTAAATTAATAATTTCAAAATTGCGATTTCCAGAAACAGATGTATCAGAATAAGAGTAAAAATGAATATCAGCGGTGTTTCCAGATTCACTTAATCGAACATTCCCCTCTAAATAAATATTATAAAAACCTATATTATTAGAACCACCACCTATTCTAAAAGCGCATGTTGGGTAATTGATAACTGACCAATCGTACACAAAAGTGTATGCCCAAGAAGTAGAAGCAGCTGAAAACGCAAGCATTGCAGCAGCAGAACTTAAACCAGCACCATCAAATTTAGGATTATTCCCAGTACCATACGCCCCAAATATAATGGGGTGTGCTGCTGTTGCAGCGACATCAGTTGGGGCATACACCTTGTCCGCTGGTGTATTTCCCCTTTTAACAAAGTAACCATACCCAGGGGTAATTGTGACATCTAATAATCCATTGTATGGAGTATTCCGAGCACCATCTTCTGTTCCAGTATACCCGTAATCAAAAAATTTACAATAACTATTTTCCTTAACCCAAATTTTAGCAGTATCAATCTCATACCCCTCAATATCATCACGGGATCGTACTAAAATTTTAATCAAAGTATCCTGTTGGACTATTTTGCCGTTTATTTTAGTTGCATCAGCAATGGTTATTACACCAGTACTATCATGGATTGTAAATGCCCCGTTAAAATCAGATGATAAACTAAAGCTCACCTCATTCCCAGACCTCCAAGTATACGTTTTTTTCCATGTCCCGACAACATCCCCGGTTATTACTGCTTCAGGTATTGCAAATTTTTGATTTGTTGCCAAAACGTACGTAGAATCATACCCTGGCGTTGGGGCATCTACAACTTGTGGAATTACATCATCATCCAATATGGAATTTATGTATTGCTCCAATGCTGTAATTGTATTTTGCAAGGCAACGATGCTGTCCCTGCACGTCCTGTCAATATTGGTTGCAACAGCAATCGGGAGATCACGCACCAGTGGGGCTTGTCCTTTACCTAAAAGTGGTAAAATCAATAGTATTAAAAACAATGTAATTTTCATATGTTGTTTATTTTAATATTTTTAAAGTATAATTCCATCAATATAATCATGTACGGCTAAATGCCCGACTGTTGTCAAATGTACATTATCAGTTGCAAAGTTAGAGCCTGGAACTTTCGCCCCCACAATTAGGTTTAAATTAATTATATTTACTTGTTTTATTCCGACCTGGTACATGTTTTAAAATTTAAAAATTATCTATCATGAATTTAGCAAACTTGTTAGCTGCATCGTAAATCATCACATCATTCCAATGCGTTTTATCTGATAAATAAATTTGCCAGGCATTGCCCCAATTAAGATTCGTAATACCATGTAAATCAAACACCTTTAAATTATGCTTGATCCCTAATTGTTTGACTCCGTTTGCCAGATTAATATAGTGTTGATTAAAATCAGTATACGCCTGTTCTATTGTTGTCGAATTTGCAATAAAAGGGGCCGTTACGAGTATTATTTCAGCTTCATTATTTGCTTTTAAATAATCTATAAAATAATTATACCCACCTAGATAAGTATTAGTTACAGTATCATCGACAGTTCCGACGGCAATACCGTTATCATTAGCTCCCGCGAGTATTACAATATAGTCGGACGTGATAGCAGCAATAGCGGCTTGATTTGTCGGGATCCATGAGGCTGTGTCGTTATTTTGCATTCTCGCCCCATTTACCCCGCTATTATAAACAGTTGATAGCCCTAACATTACTACGGAAGGATCAAACCATCCTCCGTTTGTTATTGAGTCGCCAACGAAATTTACAGTTTTACCAATAAACTTATCTGTGACATACTCAGACCCTTTATAGTCAATAGCTAGATTAATGTTATTAGTATTATTTATAAGTACTAAATCGATTATTTCAGGATTTATAGCTTGCCCTACAGGACTTAAAATAATATTAAAGCTAAAAGTGCATTGTAGGATTGGGGTCGCAGTTAATTTAAAAGGCGCATAGATGTGACATGTTACGTGGACATAATCACCCGATTCCTCATCCATACTGAAGGAATAATAAGGAGCAGCGGTGTATGAAAATCCTTTGTATATATGTGCATTACCGAATCGAACATCAGCCCCTATATTATCATATGTCTTAGCCGTCACTTGATACCTGGAGCTTGAATCCAATAAAGAATTTTTCTTTACCCAAAATCCTAAAGTGAAGTTATTATAATAAATGTAGTTAACGATAGAAATTAATCCCATCGTTGCCGTTGAACTAGCGATAGGGAAATTAAACGTTTTTTTAGAAAAAGAAAAAGAATGGGTATTTATAATCCTAGAACCTGACGCATTAATAGAAGATGAAAATAACGATATAGCTCCTGCTGAAATCACGTTAACCTTTTTTTGATCAAA
>Ga0137347_1000003_pt1 | contig 29795 bp, 43 predicted proteins | sample EasRivERMLT590_2_FD_104756 | JGI IMG/M metagenome (GOLD analysis project Ga0137347, IMG submission 104756) | Soil microbial communities from meander-bound floodplain in the East River, Colorado, USA - East River MetaG ERMLT590_2 | ecosystem: Environmental > Terrestrial > Soil > Floodplain ...
CCCATTTGGACAATAAATCCCCTGTATAATCAAATCAGCAAATAATCAGCAGGTATCATCAAATGGCCGGAGTAAAAGGACGAAGTGGAGGTGCCAGGCCCAATACAGGCGGTGCGCGCGCTGGTGCTGGCGCTAAAAAGAAGCCTGCTGTGTTGATACCTGCGCTACTGCCTGCGACTGATGAAGAGCCTGAATCACTCAGGCTGATGCGCCAGATCATGAACGATACCTCGCTTGACGCGAAGATTCGGCTTGATGCTGCCAAGGCTTTAGCGCCGTTTGAATCTGTGCGCAAGGGTGATTCCGGGAAGAAAGACGCAAAGGGAGTGGCCGCTAAGCGCGCATCTGTTGGAAAGTTTGCCCCTGCTGCCCCGCCTAAGCTGGTAGCTACTGGCGGAAAAATAGTTAAGTGACAATTGATACAACATCCTGTATTGATTGGGAACGCAGGATACTCGCTGGCGAATCCCTTACGCCAAAACCGATGTACCCAGCGGAGGCCGAATTATCACTGTCCGTGTTCAAAGCCCTGCGAATAGTTGATGCCCCTGGTAGCCCAACGATGGGAGAGGCTTGCAAGACTTGGATATTTGACTTCGTGGCTTCGGTGTTCGGTGCTTATGATGCCGACACTGGGCGCAGGATGATGACCGAATGGTTGTTGAGTGTATCCAAAAAGAATTTCAAATCCGGCCTAGCGGCTGGGATCATGATGACCGCCTTAATCAGGAATTGGCGCGAGTCTGCTGAGTTCGGTATTCTAGCTCCCACCGTCGAGGTAGCGAATAACAGCTTTTATCCTGCCCGTGATATGGTTCGAAAGGACGAAGAGCTTTCAGACTTGTTTCTTGTGCAGGATCACATCAGGACAATAACTCATCGTGGTAATGGCGCGACCCTAAAGGTAATCGCAGCAGAAAACGAGACGGTAGGCGGAAAGAAGTTTACCGGCGTATTGTTCGACGAGCTTTGGCTTTTTGGAAAGCGTGCAAACGCTGGTGACATGATGCGCGAGGCGACGGGCGGACTTACTTCCAGGCCGGAAGGGTTTGTTATTTCTTTAACCACAATGTCAAACGAGGCTCCGGCTGGTGTTTTTAAACAAAAACTAGACTACGCGCGCGGTGTAAGGGATGGCCTTATTGTCGATCCGAAGTTTTGCCCAGTCTTGTACGAGTTCCCAAAGGCCATGATTGACTCTAAAGAGTATCGAGAGCGTGAAAACTGGTGGGTGACAAACCCGAATTTTGGAGCATCGGTAGACTCTGAACGGCTTGATGACCTGTACCGGCAGGCGAACGAAGCGGGAGAGGATGAGTTAATAGGGTTTTTTGCAAAGCACCTCAATGTAGAAATTGGCCTAGCCCTTCGATCAGACCGTTGGGCAGGGGCAGACTATTGGGAGGTACAGGCGCGCGATGGAATCACACTTGAATCGTTGCTTGAACGCTCCGAGGTTATATGTGTCGGCATTGACGGTGGCGGTTTGGATGACTTGCTCGGGCTTGTGGCCATCGGGCGAGACAGTAAAACAAAGGAATGGATTTTATGGGGCAAAGCATGGGCGCATCCGTCGGTATTGGAGCGAAGGAAGTCTGAAGCAGCACGGTTTAGAGACTTCGCCAAGGATGGAGATTTGATACTGGTCAAGGCAATTGGTGACGATGTTGCCGATGTTGCGCAGATTGTGGCGCAAATTGAGGCTTCTGGATTGTTGGACAAAGTTGGATGCGACCCTGCCGGTATCGGTAGCGTACTCGACGCGCTTATTGCTGAGGATGTACCACAGGACAAGATCGTTGGCGTATCACAAGGATGGAAGCTAGGTGGTGCGATAAAAACGATGGAGCGCAAGTTGGCAGAGGGAGCATTGATACATTCAGGCTCACCAATGATGGCGTGGGTTGTGGGTAATGCCAAGGTCGAGCCGCGCGCGAACAGCATCCTTATAACCAAGCAGGCAAGCGGGTACGCAAAGATAGACCCGCTGATGGCTGGTTTTAACGCGGTATCTTTGATGAGCCTCAATCCTGAAAGTACTGGTCAATCATTCTGGATGAAAAAGCCTTGACATCAACGTAATACTCTATAAAATCCATTTATTGCCAACGTAGGGATACGCCGCAGTGAAATGGATACCGAGCATCTCAACTGCCACACTAATGCGACTCCCGTCGCGCCTCGTGGAATTGGTCGCCCGCATTTTCGATGCGAGCGACCTTTTCTTTTTCGGGGGCATCACAGCAATTTGTTACGGGGTGAATCAAATATATCCACCGGTAGCTTGGATTGTGGGCGGTATAGTGTTCTGCGCCATCGGTCTGCGCCGATAATGGGTATCCTGTCACGTTTGGATTCTAACCGATCTGAAAAGGGGTCGAGTTACGACATACTTCGACAGATAGCAGGATATACAGGGCAGGTCACAAAGAGCGGGAAATCTGTTAACGTCGGGTCTGCTATTGAAGTATCTGCTGTAATGGCTTGCCTTCGTGTTCGTGCAAATGGCCTTGCACAAGTACCGCTCAAGTTGATGCGCAAGAGTTACGACGGCAAGACACGCATCCCAGCAGAGGATCATCCGCTCTATCACATCCTCAAAACCCGCGCAAACGACTGGCAAACATCCTTTGAATACCTCGAAACTCTGTCATTGCACCTTGATTTAACAGGCAATCACTACTCATTTATCAACCGTTCCAACCGTTCCGGAATCATGGAATTGATACCGTTTGCGCCCGGAAGCGTCACGCCAAAGCGCAACGAAGACTTTTCCATTACTTACGAGGTAACAGCCGAGAACGGAAACATTAAACCATTTCCGGCGAAGTCAATCTGGCACGTTAAAGGCCCATCGTGGAACAGTTGGATCGGGTTGGAGGCTGTAAAACTTGCCCGCGAGTCCATTGGTTTGTCGATGGCCACAGAAGAACAGCAATCCAGAATGCAACGGAACGGCGTTAAATCGTCTGGAACGTATTCGATTGAAGGAACCCTAAAAGATGGTCAATATCAAGACCTAAAAAAATGGATTGAAGAAGAGTACGGCGGTTCTGAAAACGCAGGAAATCCGATGATTCTTGATCGTTCGGCGAAATGGTTGAATACATCAATGACTGGGATTGACGCGGAAACATTAGCAACGCGGAAATTCCAAGTTGAAGAAATCTGCCGTCATTTTCAGGTCAACCCTATTCTTATATTTGCAGAGTCAAAAAATACCACCTACGCATCAGCGGAACAAATGTTTTTGGCGCACCTTGTTCACGGACTCGCACCTCAGTATCGCAGGCTTGAGCAGTCAATTGATGCCAACCTACTGACAGAATCGGAACGTAAAGAAGGACTGTATTCTTGTTATGTTGACGCTGCAATGCTTCGTGGTTCCGCTGTCGAGACGCATCAGCTTGTGCGCGATGATGTGAACGCGGGGATCATTACAGCTAACGAAGGCCGCGCGCTGCACGATATGAATCCAGACCCTGACCCATCAAGCGATAAGCTACGCATCCCAGCGAACATTACAGGCAACACTCCACCAAAAGGAGCACAACAAAATGGCAACTAAAACACGCGATTTCAGCTTTGAGCTGAAGGGTATTTCAGATACTGGAACGTTTGACGGATACGGTTCTGTGTTTGGAGTAAAAGACAGTTATGACGAAATAGTAGCACCTGGTGCATTTGCAGACTCGCTGGCTGCTCACAAAACGGCAGGAACTATGCCAGCGATGCTATGGCAACACAGGAGCGCTGAGCCTGCTGGTATCTGGACAAATATAGAAGAGGATAACATTGGTCTAAAAATGACCGGCCAGCTTGCACTAAAAACACAGCGCGGAGCAGAAGCATACGAATTACTGAAGATGAAAGCCATCAGCGGCCTGTCAATCGGATTTATGACGCGCGAAGATGCGTTCGACCGTGTGTCTGGTATCCGCACCTTGAAAAAAGTAGACCTATGGGAAACTTCGCTTGTAACTTTTCCGGCAAATGATTCAGCCCGCATTCAAGGCGTAAAGAACATCGAGGGTTTAATCACTCTCTCAGAAATCGAAGACTACCTGCGTGAGGCAGGCGGCTTCAGCCGCAACGAGGCGAAATGCCTTATTGCACGCATCAAGAAATCCACCAGCGTTGATGTTGGCGAAGACTTGGCGCGAATTACCGCAGCCCTCACCCGTAATACTACAATCCTGAAAGGATAAATCATGAGCGACAACAAAGAAGTGCTGGACTTGATCCAGAAGCAAGGCGAAGCGTGGGAAGAGTTCAAAAAAACTAACGATTCCATTCTTCAGGCCAAGGCAGACGGTAAAACAATTTCCGACCTGCAAGCAAAGATGGACAAGATCAATGCCGACATGGCCGAGCAGCGCAGCCAGATGACCGACATCGAAAAGAAGGCCGGTCGCCCTCAAGCCGAGAAGAGCGACACCACACCTGAGCAAGTTGAATACCGCAAGGCGTTTGGCGAGTATCTTCGCACTGGCGAAGGTGATGGTCGCGCGTTGAAAGAGATGGGCCGTAAAGCCATGAACAGCGGTACCGACTCCGAAGGCGGCTATCTGGTTTTGCCTGAAATGGACTTGGCTATCGACCGCATTGCTCAGACGATGGGCGGGATGGCTCCGCTGGCTGACACCATCACCATCGGCACTCAGAAATGGGAAAAGCTGGTGAAAACGTCCGGCATGGCGATGCGCCGCGTTGCAAATGGCGGAACTGGTGGAGAAACTACAGAGCCAAAATTCGCCAAGATCGAGATTGAAGTATTTCCAGCAGAAGTCGAGCCGTGGATTTTCAACGAGACGCTGGAAGATTCCCGCATCAATCTGGAAGCAGACCTTGCAAATGAAGCTGCAATAGGTTTTGCAGAAGGTGCTAATGCCGAGTTCATCACCGGAAACGGTGTTGGTAAAGCGCGCGGCATCACTGCTTACACTAATGTGGTTAATTCCAGCTACGCATGGGGTTCTGTTGGCTATATCCGTTCCGGCAAGTCGGCTGCATTTACATCGGTTGCCCCTTCGGATCGCCTCATCAGCCTGCAACACTCGCTTAAAGCTCAATATCGCCAAGGTGCTGTATTCCTGACCAACGATACCACGCTGGCAACGATGCGTCAGATGAAGGACGGTAGCGGTGCTTATTACCTGTGGCAGCCTGATACCACTGCCGGTTTCGGCGGACGGTTCCTTGGCTCTCCTGTTGTTGTGGATGACAACATGCCTGCTTTGGGCGCTGGTTCGTATTCGCTGGCTTTTGCTAATTTCGCCCGCGCGTACAAGATCGTCAACCGTTCAGGCACCACGCTGATCCGCGACAACATCACTCTGAAAGGCCAGACTAAGTTCAACTTCCGCCGTCGTTTTGGTGGTGGTATTGTGAACTACGAAGCCATCAAGTTGATGGCGTTTGTAACCGGCGTAGCAGGCCTGTAATCAATAGCCCGCAGAGAATCGCGGGCTAACAACAACTTTTTTCGAAAGGAAACATCATGAACGATCTTCACGACAATATTCGCACCGCGCGCGGCTGGGCTGCAAAGGCCGCATCGGGTGGCGCTGCTGCTGCTGCAATCACCGACCGCCAAGGTTTCGGCGGCGTTGAATTTATCATCAGCTACGGCGCTGTAACTGCCACGAACGCGACCGCGACCATTTTGGTCACGGAAGGCGACGTTACCGGCACATTGACCAGTGTTGCAAATGCAGACCTGATCGGTACCGAACTGCTGGCGAGTCTTCCGGTTGCCGACATTACAGGTACCCGCACCTCTGGCGTGACTCAATATGTAACCAAGCGTATCGGTTACAAAGGCAACAAGCGCTATGTGCGTTGCTCACTGGCATCTGAAACGGTGACGGCTGCAACTGTCATTGCAATTGTTCCTGTGTTGCATAGCCCGTCTTTGGCTCCGCAAGCAAACCCGTAATTGAAATACGGCTGGACGCTCGCCCGCCCAGCGCCGGATAACGTCACCGGCACCCTATTTAATTCTGGCGAGAGGATATTGAAATGAAAGATGGAGAACGGCAAGTGAGTCCGACGATTGAAGGCATCCGAAGGGATCATGTAGCACGCTATGAGTGGGCTGCAAAGCTATTGCCAGCCGGGTCGCGCGTGATTGATTTCGCGTGCGGCGTTGGATATGGTACGCGGATATTGGCTGATTCAGGATGTGTTACTCGCGGTTTTGATATTGATAGCGAGGCTATTGAATATGCTAAAAAGCATTACAGCAAATTCCAGCACTCACCAGTATTTGATGTGCGCAATGGTGCCGCGCCAGGAGATATTGGCGAAGCCGATGCGGCCATCAGTTTTGAGACCATCGAACATATCTTAGACCCGCGCCCATTGCTGAAAGCTCTGCGCGCTTCCGCTCCTATGCTGATTGCAAGTGTGCCGAATGAGGCAGTGTTCCCGTACAGCCCAACCGAAGGCATAACTACTGCATTTCACCATCGACATTATCTAAAGTGCGAATTTGAAGAACTTCTGGCCGAGTGCGGATGGCACCCTACCGCATGGTACGGTCAGGAAGGAAACGAATCAGAAGTAGAACCGGACATCAATGGCAGAACTTTGATCGCAGTATGCGAACGTGTGGAAATCCCTGACGTGAAGCCAGAAGGAAGGCATATAGCCATCCTCGGACTCGGCCCATCCATTGCTCAATATCTGGACATGGTGAAGCGCAAGGGTGGGCGTTCGGCGTTTTGCGATGAGGTATGGTCGATAAACGCTTTAGGAAATGTGTTTGATTGTGACCTTGTATTTCACATGGACGACGTTCGTATTCAGGAAATTCGCGCTGTATCGAATCCAGATGGGAATATCGCGGCAATGCTTCCTTGGTTAAAGGAAAGCAAAGTGCCTGTTGTTACTTCTCGCGCGCATCCAGATTACCCAGCGCTAGTTGAATTCCCGCTTGAAGATGTTTTGAACCACTTCGGGCATGATTATTTCAACAATACCGCTGCCTATGCGGTGGCGTTTGCGATTCATGTAGGCGCATCGAAAATAAGCCTGTTTGGAATTGACTTCTCATACCCAAATCGACACGACGCAGAAAAGGGTAGGGCTTGTGTGGAATTCTGGCTTGGGCAGGCTCAGGCGCGTGGTATTAAATTGCTTATGCCGCGTGAATCGACCTTAATGGACGCTTATGCAGGACGTGCGGCAAGGCTCTATGGATATGACACGCTTGACGTGAAATTCAACATGCAACCAGATGGGTCTGTAAAGTTGGATTTTGTGCCTGTAGAAAAATTACCAACAGCCGAAGAGATTGAAGCGAATTATGACCATTCCGCACCGATTGAAGATCAACACATGAGCGCAAAGGATGAATCATGAAATATGACATTTTGCAAGACTTCCCCGGCAGTCAGGATGGAACATTTACAGAGCAATTCAAGGCTGGTACTCAGCGTGAGCTATCTGCATGGCTTGCGCCTTTGGCTGTGTCGGCAGGATGGGCGAGTCCGGTTGGAGAGATCGACAATAAGGCCATAATCACAGATGGTTCCCCACGGCGCGGACGTCCTCCGACCAAACCTAACTAAAATAAGGAGATTAATTATGAGTTTACGTGATGATTTAATTACTGCTGATACCGATGCCGAGCGCGCGGCTGTGTTAGACGCCAACGATGTTGCACTGCGGACTCTTATTGCAAGTTCTGGTAGTGGGTCTGGTTTTACTGTTTTCGGTGAAACACCAACCGGAACAATGGACGGATCGAACGCTGTGTTCACTTTATCCGCGCCACCTCCGGGCGGAAAGATAGGAATCGGATTTTTCAACGTGCAGGTACTTGTTCAGGACGTGGACTATGTATTGTCAGGTGCTACGTTTCAGACATTGACCTACACAACGATTCGCCCAAATTCCGCCAATGAAGATCAGCACCATTATTGGTATTAAGAAAGTAAAAAAGTGATTGTTGTTAATCCTACCGTCGAACCGATAACGTTGACTGCACTTAAAGAGCAGTTGGGAATCACTGACACCAAAAGAGATACGGTATTGACACGTAGAATAACTGAGGCACGGAAATGGGCTGAAGGCCATACGAAACGCAGCATCATGCCGCAGACACACGAATACCGAGACGATGATTTCGACTGCGAGATCAATTTGCAATTTCCGCCAGTTGTAGCTATTTTATCGGTTAAATACATCGCAACGGATGGGACTTTGACCACTGTAGACTCTGCCGATTACACGCTGGACACAATTCCCGTAATCCCATTCGTGCGCCCAGTATATGGCAAGTCATGGCCTAGCCCACGGGGCGAATCAAGCGCAGTGCGGGTACAATACACGGCTGGTTATACCGTAAACGCCACGGCGGCGGCAAAGACCATCACGGCCATCACAAAGGCCACGCCGGGGGTTGTTACCTCTGCCGGTCACGGGTATTTAGATGGAGATATTATCCGTTTATCAATTGCTGGCATGACTGAATTTGACGGTCTGTTATATCGAGTCTATGCCAAAACAACAGACACATTTCAATTGGCAAAATTGAGCAATGATGGCGGAATCTCTACCGCTTCATACACCACATTTACAAGCGGAACTGCAACGGCTGTTGAAGTAGCGGTGCCGGAAATATTTATTGATGCTATCGCGTTATTGGTTGGTCACTGGACAAATTATCAGGGAAAGATCGAGAGCGGGCAATTTATTACGCGAGTCCCTTCTGCTATTGAGCAGATGCTGGATTCTGAAAAAGTTTGGGGTAGAGTATGAGCAACCACGCCCGCCAACAGATCAGGGAAGCGGTAGCAACTCTACTTAAAGTCGCACCCTCTACATGGGGGCCGGTATTTGAGACGCGCATTCCAACTTCACGCGCGGTGATGCCTTTCCTGATGATATTTGCAGATGGTGAGTCTGTCGATTCAATATCCGTTAATTCTCCCGGAGTTTATTTCAGAGACATGAATATAGCCGTTGCTGGGAGATTGAAACTACCCGGGAACAATGACACCGAGACTGTTGAAGATAAGATGGATGCTGTTTCATCTGAGGTTGAAACAAAATTAGGATATTCAGCATTGCTTGCGACGCTTCCACAAATTAAAGGTTTCCGCCTAGTAAGTACAGAAATGACCGTTATTGTTGACGATCAAGATGCACCGCAATACGCCGAAGTTACGCTGGCCTTCGTCGCACGTTACGCCACAGCAGAATCAGCACCTACTACTTTAATTTAACGAAAGGAAACATCATGACCATTTACACAAACTCCGGCTTGGCGATGGCCATGCAGTCAGCTATCGCAGCCTCTCAAGTCATCACAGCGGGTACAAATGCTGATCCCGGTGTATTCACGTGCGTAGGCCACGGATATATTGACGGCGACACCATCTTGCTACATGTTAGCGGAATGCCTACGCTTGATAAGCGCGCATTTATTGTGTATGCAAAAGCTACTGATACTTTCCAGTTGGAAGATGTGGACGGCGCAAGCGGTATTGATACTACTCTACTGGGTACGTTCGTCAGTGGGACAGTTGAAAAGGTAACGTTGGCGACTTCTATTACTGGCGTGCAGAATTTTGCGCCGTCAGGTGGTGAAGCAAAAATGGTTGACACCACAACAGTACACGACAAGACAGACAAGCATATTGTGCTCGGTGCTTCTGCTTTGAGTTATGGTTTGACAATGCAATGGGATCCGGCAGCGGCAGGTCAAAACGCCATGACTACAGCATTTTTGGCTTCTGCGTCAAAGGTGTTCAAAATCACATGGCCGTCCGGTCGTTTTGTTATGTTTTACGGCTCTGTCGGTTATAACGGCGCTCCTGGTGGAGAAAACCAAGGAGTTACCACAAGTCCTGCCACGATTGCATTGGAAGGTAATCCTACCTACGGAATTTAAGTCATGGCAAAGTCAGCGATAGAACGGCTTCAAGCCTCGCGTCAATCAACAGTTGAGTCGGTCGGAAAGAAGTTTATTGTCCGTCGCCCGACTCATCTGGAGATGGATGAGCTACGTGGTCATATAGATCAGCGCGATTTGTTGACCCGGTTCGTGGTTGGATGGGGAACCACGACTGAAATTGACCTCGGAATCCCGAGCGGAAGTCCTGAACCAGTAGAATTCGACAAGGATTTATGGGCCGAATGGATTGCAGATCATCCTGAACATTGGATTGACATCACAAAAGCAGTGGTTGATGGGTACAGGGCTTATTCTAAAAAGACGGAGGATTCCGCAAAAAACTCTCAGCCTGGTTCGCCGAATTAAATCATCCTGGCGGGCCGGGCGCATTATCAGTTGAAGCGCAAATTGCAATTGGTGCGTGGAATTTGATGGGCGGAAAGATAGATTTCGGCGCACTTGATTTAGTCTGTGAATTGCTGGGAGTTGATGATGTTGAATTATTACTCACGCATCTTGTGTTGTTGAGGGACAGGAAATGACAGAACAGGCGCTTACGATTACTGGGCTTAAAGAAACACAGTCTGCTCTGTATTCATACTCCCAACAGCTTGGAGACCGCGTTATCCGTGCAGCTCTTCGGCAGGGCGCTAACTATGTCCTGAAAGGTATCAATGAAGGGATACCAGTCAAGACTGGATTGCTCAAGCGCAGAGGGTTCCGTGTGGCTAATTCCAGAATACATAATGGCAAAGACTCATCGTCGATGATCGGCATTTATATTAGCCTGCGTAAAGGAAATAATAAGGATGATACATTTTATGGACGATTCCAAAATGACGGTTGGAATACGCACGGAAAGAATGGTGCAAGCGGTGCTAGGCGTGCAATCACTTCTATTTTTGGCAATCGTACTGGCCGGAAAACTTTACCAGGTATAACAAACGTTACAGGCAAGCAATTCGTTCAGCGCGGCTTCGAGTCTCGCAAGAATGCTGCTGTTGATTTGATCGTGCGCGCTGCCGAGGCTGGTGCAGAAGTCGTTAAACGCAAAGTGGGGTTGAAATAATGACTACCGGAGTTTACCTTCATAAAAAGACTGGTAAGTTTGTGGCCAAGTTCCACGAATTCCATCCTATTCAAAGGGGGATGTGATGGCATCAAATATCACGGTTGATTTCAATGCCAACCTCGCCCGTTTTACCAGCGCGGTAGACAAGGCAACAAATGACCTGAATAAATTCCAGTCAAACACCTCACGTATCAGCGGGAACATCAATGGCGTGCTTTCAAAAATAGGTATTGGGTTATCTGTCGCCGGTTTTGGCGCGTGGATTAAATCCAGCATTGAACTGCAAGATGAACTAGCAAGGATGGGGAATAAGTTCGGGATTGCAGCCACTGAAATGGGCGGACTCAAGTTCGCAGCAGATCAAAACGGGACTTCTCTGGAAGTTCTTGCAAAAGGTATTAAGGAACTTTCTATCGGCATGTCTACAACGCCGGAAAAATTCGCCAAACTCGGTATCAACGCAAAGGACGCTACTGGCGCTCTTGTGCAAATGGCTGATCTTATATCGAGTATGCCGGATGGAATGAATAAGACACGATTGATGGCTGAGTTAATGGGTAAGAAGGTCGGCCCGGAACTTACTGAACTTCTCAACCAAGGCGGAACCGCTTTACAGGGATATATATCTAAGGGAAAGGACGTATATAAAATAACAGAAGAAAGCGCAGCTAAGGCAAAGGAATACAAAGATCAGATGGCAGAGTTGGGCGCGCGCATGGATGGTGTTGGCATTTCTATATCTGGAAAATTGCTGCCTAGTTTGTTGGGTGTGTCGTCTGCTATGAATGATTTGGTAAAGGATGGTGGTGATTTCTTGCCTATCGGGAAAGGTATCGAAACAATTTTCCAGACGATATTTGTTGTTGGCGCTAATGTGGGCTACGTCTTTAAGCAAATTGGAAATGAAATAGGCGGATTGACTGCGCAACTTGTGTCATTGGCAAAGTTTGATTTCAAAGGGTTTAATGCAATTGGCGTGTCGATGAAGGCTGACGCTGAAAAAGCGCGTGCAGACATCGACGCATTTAGCGAGAAGATTCTAAATGGAAATAATAAAACCGTAGAGATTGCTGTTGATGTTAAACCAAAAACTACTCCAAAAGCAGTAATTGACTTGCTTGGTAATAATGGTCAGGGAACACAGATACTAATCGCACTTGAAAAAGATTACCAAAACGAATTATCTAAACGAGTCCTTGCTCTCAATGCTCCGTTATTGAGTGCATCCGAAAAAGACCTCGCAGAATCGCTAATGGAAGTACACAAGCGCGCCCAGGATTCTCGCATAGAGTTGGAAAAACAAAAAACAACAATAGAGGCTGGGGGAAAAAGTTTCGGTGATTACAAAACTCGCATGGATGAAGTTACTGCCGCCGAGGAAAAACAAGTTAAGGCGATTACTGACGTAAGGCAAGCACAAGATGCGCTTAACAGTTCATTTGAATACGGCGGTAAAGTGGCAATGCGTAAATATATGGATGAGGCAGAAAATACAGCAAAACAAAGTGAGGCATTATTCACAAACGCATTCAAGGGAATGGGGGATGGATTAGTAACATTCGTGCGTACAGGAAAGTTGGATTTTTCAAGTTTAGCTGATTCAATTATTAGCGATCTGATTCGGATACAAATTCAGAATGCCATAACGGGAATTATGCAGTATTTTTCTGGTACTCAAAAAGCAGTCCCAATTGTTAACGCATCAAAGATGCCTAATGCAAAAGGGAACGTATTTGGCTTTGCCAACGGCGGTTCCTTCACCAATAAGATGTTTAATTCTCCTACCCCGTTCCGTTTTGCAACCGGAGGCGGGTTCAATATGGGCGTGATGGGCGAGGCTGGGCCGGAAGCAGTGATGCCGCTTACAAGGGGTTCTGATGGCAAACTTGGGGTACGTTCTCAGGGTGGTGGCATCAATATCAATTATGCTCCAACCATAAATATTGATTCCCGCACAGACCGTGCAGACGTTGAACGTCTCGTATCTAATTCGGTTCGTCAGGGCAATGCCGAGCTTGTGGATAAACTGCAACGTCAGAAGGTACTATGAGCATAATAACATTTCCATCGTCTCTTCTTTCTGTGGCTGAATTCTCATGGTCACAGCAGCGTAGAGATATGATGTTCAGTTCCGTATTCGGCTCTCAGGCTGTTGGTGTTTCTACGCCTTTGTGGATGGTAACAATCGGGCAGTCCTTAATCCAAGACACAAACGACAATGCTGGTATCTGGCAGTCTCTTGCGTTACGACTATCCGGGAAAGTACACCAGTTGGAGCTTTGGAATATCATGCGCCCGACCCCGCTGGGTACGTTGCGCGGCACGCTCACGCTGAAAGTAGCACATGCGCAAGGAGCGTCCTCGTTGTCTATTAGCGGCGGATCAGGACAGGCCGGTAAAACAGTAAAGGCGGGAGACTATTTCGGCCTAGGCAGCGTAACAACGCAGCAAGTTGTATTTGCCACAGCCGACGCCACAGCAGACGGGGCTGGTGACATTACCATCGACATCTCGGCCACGGCATTGCGCAACGCCTTCATCACTGGATCGTCTGTCACTTGGGATAAGCCAAAGGCGCTATTTCGCCAAACAGCTAGCAAGCAGGGATGGAAGTATGAGCAGGGAAATGTTGTATCTGGCATATCTCTAGATTTGATAGAGGATTGGCGTCCATGACCTTATCAGTAGACCAACAAGCAGAACTAGAAAAACCAAAGTGCAATACCGCGTGGTTTGTTGAACTTCAATTCGTCAGCGCCACGGTGCGGATGTGTAACTACGGACAAACATTTTCATGGGGTGGTTACGACTGGATAGGATTGGGAAGCGTTGGCAAGATTAGCCCTGTGGATGAATCAGCCGGAGTTCAGTCCAGCGCCATGAATTTCAGCCTGAACAGCGCGCAAGTATCCTTACTGGCGCTAGCTGTAGGCGCGGTGGAGGAATACCGCAACCAACCCGCAAAACTGTATTTCAGCCCGCTTAATGAACACGGTGCGCTTATTGACACGCCAGAGGTGTGCTGGCGCGGCAGGATGGATGTGATGAGTTTCGGTATTGATGGCGAAGAGGGTCAGATCAACCTTAAGTGCGAGACGTCATCCTTCAGCCTCAAGCGCACATCGATGCGGTTAAATTCTGCCCAGCAAAAGCAGCGCTATCCGACCGACACTGGATTCGATTATATCGAAGATTTATTAGCTAATCAGCAAGTATGGTTAACAAAAAAGTTCCAGCAGATATGACACTTGCCCAATACATCACAGACCGCCTACAGACTCCGTTTGCGTGGGGTTCTCACGATTGTGTATGCTTTGCTATCGGATGGATTTCAATTGTTGCGATGGAAGACCTGATGGCCCCGTATCGCCCATGGTCAACAGAAAAAAAAGCGCGTGCCATTATCAAGAAACTGGGCGGGCTAGAACTTATGTTCGACAAGAATCTAAAGCGCATCCTGCCCAGTTATGCCAAGGATGGTGATGTGGCGCTGATCGACGGCACGGCCTATCTGTTCAGCGGAAACCAGATAGTCGGCCCCGGCAAGAATGGACTAATATTCAAGACAAGATTGGATGCGACATGCGCTTGGTCGCTCTGATACTGCTGCTGTTAGTTCCATTTACAGCAAACGCCGAGGAGGTTGTTCAGGTAATCGGTTTAGCGCTTACTTATGCTAGCGGATGGTGGGCGGTGCTGGGTTATGCGCTGATGATTGGATCGTCTGTATATGGAGCAGACCAAGCACGCAAACGTGCTGGGGAGTTGCGAGATCAGCAGCGCAAAGCTTTCAACGATTCACTTCGAGATCGAACCATAACCCGCGTTGCAACTAATGCACCATTTCGTTATGTATACGGAAAAAATGTGCGCGTTGGGTCTGACATTGCTGGTATGTTTGCTAGTGGAAGTCGTGATGAATTTAAACATTTGGTATGCATCCATGCTGCAAACCAGTCAGAATCAATAGACGAAATATATATCAACAGCAAACCTATAGGCGCTCTTGATAGCAACGGAGATGTAACAGTTGGAGAATTCTTTAGCTCAACCACTTTTACGCAATCGCGTTTTATTAATACTGAATTTCATTCAGGATACAGTTTTACACTTAACCACACTCCAATTACTGGAACGCTGCATATTTCATATTTAGTAATCGGAGAAGGAATATATTTAGAAGAACCATATACATTGTCTGGTGCAGATGTGGTCGTTGCCCATAATCGTACTTATTTATGTGCATACGACTATATCGAATATTATCCACGTGTTAGGGTAAATAAGCACCTTGGTTCTATTTCAGATGCGGCGGATTCTGGATTAATGGCTGCTGTACCTACGAAGTGGGCATCAACGGCTGTATTGCGCGGATTCACTTATTCTGTTGTTAGATTGGATTTAAACCAACCTGAATTTCAAGGCGGACTACCAAGCATCGAAGTCAAGATGAACGGAAAACTGCTGCACGATCCGCGCGATCCTGCATTCCCGAACGACACTCCAGTATGCTCGAACAATCCAGCTCTAGTCGCTCTTGATTACCTAATGAGCGAGATGTGCGGTATTCCGTACACTGACATTCCTCTAGCCGACTACCAGACCGCTGCCAATGTTTGCGACGAGACCATCACAATTGATGGAGTAAGCGTTGCCAAGTACACCTTCAACGGCACAATCAACTCTGACCAAGAGCCAGAAAAAATGCTTGAAAGCATAGCCGCTAGTATGGCGGGAGGTATCGTCGGAATTACATGGGGATGTTGGGCGGGAAAATATGTAGCGCCCGTGATGGCATTAACTCAAGATGATGTGGTCGGATCGTTCTCGTTCGTTGCTGGAACACAGGGGTCTGACCTTTACAACGGCGTGCGCGGGCAATACGTCAGCCCGGAGAATGATTATGTTGTAACCGATTTCGTTCCATATCAAAACGCTACTTATGTGGCTGCGGATGAGCGAGAAGAGTGGAATAACATAGATTTCCCATTTACAGACAGTGTGCAGCGCGTGCATAACCTGTGTCGAATAGCACTTGAATACCAGCGCAACGGATTCACCATCAATGCCGTGTTCAGCCTAAAAGCATGGTCACGCAAGGCGGGGCAGCGCATAACTTTCGCCAGTGATCTAGTGCAGGGTGGATTGGTGAAGGTCTACCTAATCACCGACAAACGCTATGGCCCTGAGATGGGTGTGGAACTCACACTGAAAGAAGATGCCGAAAGTATTTGGGATTTGGCCGATGCTATAGTGGTGGATGAAACACCAAACACCGGATTACCAAATCCTTTTGACATTGCTCCTCTAGTTTCTCTTACTTGTAGCAGTGGCACGGATCAACTGTTTCTGAATAGTGATGGAACAATAACGTCACGTATTTTATTAGAGTGGCCTATTACGACAGTTTCAAGCGTATTAAATGGAGGACTCATTGAAATCGAGTATATGCAGATAGATGGAGAAGCATGGAATAAAGTGCAAACCACAGGCGACGAAATTAGTGTTTATCTGGCACCTCTAAACGATGGAAAGGTATATAAAATAAGGGCGCGTGCAGTTAATACAGGATTAAATGCCAAATCAATTTGGACATATACAACACATCAAGTAATCGGTAAGACACAGCCGCCACCAGACATGACAGACATTTCAATTGCCGGTCGAATATTGTTGTGGACTGCAATATCGCGTAGTTTAGTTCCAGACATGGCTGGATATATTTTTCGTTACCATTTTGGAAGTAATCTAGACTGGAATAGCGCAGTCGGACTGCATGATGGTATCGTTACAAGCTCACCATTTACACCGGAAAACCTGCCATATGGTTCGATGACAATTATGGGAAAGGCTGTTGACACAAGCGGGAACGAATCGAATGCTGCGGTGTATATTATTACAGACCTCGGGGACGCGCAGATCGAAAATATTGTTGAGACGTTTGATTTCGGAGCTACGTCCTATGCCGGAACGCAAACAAATTGCTACCTTGTTGGAGTTGACCTATCTGCTGACGATCTTGATTCTCTTTATGGAACAGATTTACAGTCTTTTTATGGTGCTGATGCAGACTCGTTTTATGACAGTTCATCCTATGCGCAGATGATTTACACCACAAATCCTATTACTCCGGCGCTGGCGCTTGTTGGTTCAATGATGACGCTAGACGTGAGTATTTTAGGAATTGACCAAGTGTTCGAATATCGGAAATCAGACCCGACACCGGGTGTATGGCAGACGTGGCCTGGTCAGTTACCAGCCACAACAGATGATTATGAAATTAGAGTAACAATTGGGGCGGGGGCGGTGCGCGGTGTTATCTCAAAATTGAACTTAGTTGTTGATGCTCCAGACATTCGAGAGGAGATAAGCGATCTTGTTGTGGCGGCATCAGCTACAACGATTCCTTATACAAAGAATTTCACATCAATAAAGACCGTTACTGCAACTCTTCAAGGAAATTCCAGCGGAGCAGTCACGGTGGAAATTGATAAAACTTCCCCACTAGCTCCAACCATAAAGGCGTATAATTCCGCACATACTCTCGTAGCAGGCGCTAAAGCAGACATCATGATAGGAGGATATTGACATGGCAACACCACCAGCCCGCACAGAGCTTGCAGACACATATCCAAATCCGTCAAATGGAACATTTCGAACTGGTATCGGAAAACTATTTGATTATGTGACTGGACTGCTTGGTAGTTCTGGTAACGCGGCAGATGCGCGGGCGGCTCTCGGTCTTGTAATCGGGACGGATGTTGTACCGAAGGATGGGGTACTTGGGACTCCGACGAGCGGAGTTTTGACGAACTGCACTGGAACGGCATCAGGTTTAACGGCAGGCACTGCAAACCGAGTCGATAGTGGATTAGTCACTGTAGCATCAGCAATGTTTCCAGATATTTTTGGAGCAGCAGGAAATACAATTAACTTTACAGCAGGTGCGCCATGTGTGTACTTTGCCGCCGCACCGAAAGCAGGAATGTCCCGCACCTTACTAATCTCGGGTGATGTGACATTCACGGCTGGCGCAAACCTCACCATCCATGGGATAAATTCTGGAAACACAATTTTCCTTGGTGCGGGGGCTAAATGTGAGGTTGTGGCTAAGACTACTACTACGTTTGATATGACGTATAGTTATGCCGGAAGTTTCACTATTACTGGTACTGGCTTTACCTCTAACCCAACAGGGACTGCGACATTTGTTGTTGAGAATGGTGTAGTAAACCTTACTGTGCCAACATTATCAGGAACATCTAATAGTGTGTCGTTTACATTGTCAGGAATTCCTGTCGCTATACAGAGCCTTATTACTCCGATTAACACGATGGCATTCAATGCTGTTGACACAGACAATACTATTGCATACGCTCAATTACATGCAGCACAGACCTATATTGGCCTCTTCACAGTGTTAAATGCAGCACAGATATGGACTACTGGAAGCACCAAAACCATGATGGCAACCACGCTAACTTACAGGATAAATTAAAACTTGAATGAAAGCTGAAACCCAGCAAATCCATAGCACTGAATTGAACGAATAGTAGGAACTAAAGTAATGTTTAGATTAGCACGACCAGTTAGGTTGATTGAAGCGTAAAGTCCGGCAGCAGGAATATATGGTGAAGAGTACCCAGTAATTACTCCACCGACAGCGCCGATATGTGCTGGGCCTAGATTGATTGGAGTCCAAGCAAGCATGGCATACGTTGAAAGTTTTCGGTCGCTGTTTTTGTAGACGCCAACCATCTTATGATAGTCGCCGTCAACAAAGCGCAATCCGATGCCGGGGTTGATTTCATTCAGATGTTGTTGAGCAACATCGGTGCGGTTCCAGTGATGGGCGTGAAGGTTGAAGTCAACGTACAGATCATCTGCAAGACAGTTGAAAGAAACAATAAACAGAAAAATGAATTTGAACATGATGGCTCCTTTTGATGGTTCATTATCAAACAGGAAAATAATTTAAACCATACCCGTTACGGGTTATTGACAAGCATCAAAAACTGTAGTCTGAAAAGGAGTAAAACATGCAAAACTTGAAATCGAAACTAAATGGCTTTGTTACCGGACTACTGTTTGCGATCAGTTTAACGGTACTTGCTGCCGGGGTAACAGACTTGAGCGCAGTCAAGGGGACACTTGCAATATCCCATGGTGGTTTAGGTAACACCACAGGCACAGCCTCAGCAGTCCCCGCCACCGGAATCACTGGACTAGGCTCTGGTGTCCCCTTAACCACAACTGTCAACACAGCGAACGGTATGGTGAAACTGAACGGTAGCGGGCAACTCCCTGCGATCGACATTTCGCTCGGCACTGGGATTACTGGTAGTCAAGTTCAAGCGGCTGGGGTTCTTGCCATTACCTGCACCACCCCCGCAGCCAACGATACCTACGTGTACAATGGAACAGGTCTGACTTGTGTTCATCACGCCACATCATTGGACTACACCACAGCGCACACAGTAAATGCTTCCGATGTTAATGCAGCAAGTCCATGCACTGTCACTTCCGCTTCTGCTGTTGTGATTACTTTCGACCTTGATGCCAATGTTCCGACAGTGGAAGGTGATTCAGTTTGTTTTGCCCAAGCTAGTACCGGAGCAGCAACCGCCTCTGGTGTTAGTAGCAGCGTAACAGTTAGTGCAGAAGGAGATAAGAAATCAACCAATGGATTAAACGCTGGTTGGTGCGCCGTAAAGACTGCGACGGCTAACTTGTGGAGACTGTTTGGGAATAGGATTTAACCATGAAAAAACTTATCTGTATTTGCTTACTTCTGCTTGCTTCCTCTGCTCACGCCGTAGACTGGCGCAGTGTGTTGATGAGTGACAACGCTGCCTCTACCGGGGGTATTACCTATATTGGAGGGTCTTACCAGTATCAGTCAGGTGGTGCAATGACCGTCATACTTCCACAACCGACTGGGGTTGTGGAAGGAAATGTGATTATATTAGGATCACAAATAAACGTGGCTTCTATTACAACCACATGGCCGTCAGGATTCACTGAGATTGCGGCTATTGACTCTATAATTCAAACGCAACGAATTGCGTATAAAGTGGCTACAGCATCCGAACCATCAACTTATACCATCACGCTTAATGGTACAGGCTATCCGCACATAGCTGGTGCAATTCTGGCGTACTCGGGTACTAACACCACGACACCGATTGAAGCCTATACGGCAACATATTATGGTACTTCCGATGGTTTCATCACAAACCACACAACAGTTGGAGTAGGTGTAACTAGTGGCACAGCCAATAGAAAATTGGTAATGATATCTGGTGCTATAGCAAATGCCGTGTGGGCTATGTATACACCGCCATCTGGTTATGCAACAGAATTTTATAATCTGCACTTAAGCATTGAATTAATGTTTTGTATATCAGATTACACTGACTCACCCGGAACGAACACAAGCAACGCAACAGCAACCAATACTTTAGTATCTGCCGATGATGCCCTCCGCTGGGCATTTCTTCTTGCACTTAAACCACTGTGAGGCAAAAATGAAAAAACTATTTCTTGCTTGTTTGATATTTATCAGTGGTTGCGGAGGTTCGAACGCATCGTCTTTTCCAGGTGTACTTGCATCACTAAATATTACAACTTACAACATCACACCGACTGCTGATGATAACGGGTCAATTAGCCCGCCCGGAGTTACCTCTGTAAATTCTGGTGGCTCTCAAGCATTTGCAATGTCTTGTAACTCTGGCTATCAACTTGCTTCTGTGACTGTTGACGGAAGCTCTGCCGCTGTCACAACCCCATATACGTTTACCAACGTAACCGCTAACCACACGATAACTTTCACTTGTTCTGTGGTGGTAGCCGGGGATGGAAGATTGCCAGCAATTCAGGCAACTATTGCCAGCACGCAAGCAGATTGGGCAGCGACGGCAGTGCGTGGTACACCATATTATTTCTGCGATTGTGGAACAGGCCACGCTAACGGGTGTGTCGCTGGTAACAACTCTAATGCAGGAACTGACCCTACTGCACCAAAGCAAACGATCGAAGCGTCTACAACGCTGATGAATTCGTGGAATACAAACGCTCAACACACAATAGCATTTTGTAAAGGTGGTGTGTTTGAAGCTACCGCAGGTCAGCTTGTTCACAGATATGGATGTACCGCCGGAACAACTTGCGATGACGTAAGAGAGTACGCCTCTCCTGTGTTTACTTCTTCCGCAAGACCATTAATAACTTTGCCTGCTGGAAGCACAGCAGACTTGTGGGATTGGGAGGCAAGCGGTGGCACTGGTGGGGTTCGATATTTAAACCTTGCGTTCTCTGGCCCAGCAACGGCTAAAGGAACTTTCTTCTACGATGGGCAACACGATATTGTTTTTGGTAATAACACATGGGATGGATTCATTCTTACAATCTATATTGCAAACAGTATAGGGGTTGCTAAACCTTATAATTTCACGATTACTGGTAACGTAATATCAAATGCTGTCGCTATGGGATTCTTAGGCAGCGCCGATAATCTTTTTATAAATTACAACGAGATTGCAGATAGTGGCAGCGATACCAGTGGTGACCACGCTATTTATTTGGCGGCTGACAATCACGTTTCCAACACTACTCTCATTGGTAACTATATTCATGGACAGAGTAGCCCAACTTGCCAGGGTGACCCAATTGAGGTTCATGGTGGGTACACTGGGCTTACCATAACAAATAACTATGTATACATAGACCCATCGAAAAGCAGTAATGGGTGCTGGGGTATTGCCGTTAATAATATTGATGGGTACACCTTGGGAGAATATTTCATTGACTTGGTGATATCAAATAATACCGTAATTGGAAGTGGTAATGAAAACATAATTATTACCAGTGCCCCCAACGCCATTATCGAAAATAATATGATAATTAATAGTTCCACTGGGAGCACTGGAATTAGTGCACCAAGAAATGCTGCAAGAAGTGAGAAAGGGGACACGGTAAACTCTAATACCATTATTCGAAACAATACTATTTATTTTACTAATACTGGTGATGTTGGGAATAAAGGTATATTCATCAGCAGGGAGGGAAATGGGTACATTGTTTCAAACAACACAGTATCAAGTGCCCAGAGTGGTGGTTGGTTGGAGTGTTTTGAATATGATCTACCTCTGACCTCCTATGCGTTCATAAATAACAACCACTGCTACGCAAGTAGCATCACAGCACGTTGGGAACACACATACCAGACTCTGGCAGCCTGGCAATCTCACGCTACTAGCTACGGATTCGACTCTGCTTCAGTGACTGGTAACCCTGCGTTTACAGATGCGGCTGCGTACAATTTCAGTTCCACATATCTTGGTGGAAAAGGAAATCATACGAATAGTTCAATGTATGGATTTACTGGAAATACAAGATCGAATCCTCCAGCTATTGGTGCATTCGAGCCTTGATATTGGGGCTTATACATTTTAAGGGGTAAGTGATGGACGATGTAATCTGGTTTTTTGTGAAGATGCTCTATCAACTGATGATAGGGTTTCTTTGCTACTCTGCATTAAAACCGAGATGGAGAACTCTCGACCTAAAGTGGAAAATTATCCTATGTCCTTTGGCTGGATATTATCCTGTTGACGTATTCTTGCGTTGCACATTGTTTTGGGCATTGTTCCAAGTTAAGCCTTCCTTATCGACGATAACTGTGACTGCACTGTGCAATTCACTGGTTGACGATAAGACATATCGTGGACGGTGGGCGCGCAGTCTATGCAGAGTTTTGAACGTGTTTGACCCAGGTCATTGTGCCAACTACACCGGATCTTGAAATGGAAAAGCCGAAACGCAGAGCTAGTGATGTGGCGGGAGAGGTAAGCGGACAATACAACAAATGTCCGATGTGGAACACTCACTTGGACATCGAAGAAACGATGGATAAATTCGATAAGAAACTGAATCAAATTTTTATCCAGAACGATAAGCAACTTGAGATTATCGAGGCATGGAATAGCGTAAAGGGTGCTGGTAAAGTTCTTTCATGGTTGGCAAAAGTCGGTAAGTGGATACTCGCAATCTCTGCCGGATTTAGCGTTCTTGTTGCCTTCCTTAAATACGTGGCGAGGGTTATATGATAACCATCCAACAGTATTTCAACGGCAGACCGCACACAGCACAGCAATCATCCGATGCTATGGACTTACTGTCCGCGGTAAATGCCCTGCTGGCTCATTACTCGGCTGATGAAGGTATAGAGCTTCCCATAAACCCACATACCGGCGACCTTATATCAGGACAGAACGAGGGTGGATTCAGGCTCCCAGACTGCCCACAAGGTTCTTTGCACAGTTCACACAAGGAAGCAAAGGCAGTGGATGTGTACGACCCGTCAGACGACTTGGACACGTACATTAACGATGAAATATTGACAAAGTACAATCTGTACAGAGAATCACCGAAGGAAACACGAAGCTGGTGTCACCTGACTACACGCGCACCGGGCAGCAGACATAGAACTTTTTTACCGTAAGGAGCAAAACATGAACAAATTTATGCACGACAATCAAGGTAGCGAATCCTCCCTTCGCCTGATGATGGCATGGTCGTTCATCGTAGTCTTCGCTGTGTGGGGCGCGGTGAGTTTGATTAAGGTTGAGCTAGTCGATCTACCCACTCAAATTGCACTGGTCGTTATGGCAATTCTGACAGCAAAAGTATGGCAAAAGAGCGTTGAGAACAAAGCCCCTCCCGTTGACAAAGAACCGTGCGCCCCTACTGACACGCCAGCACCATGAACAAAATCCTTAAGACGGCGATTTCCGTAGCTGTTGTTGTTCTGGCTGTTGCGGCATGGTTCCATTGGAAGCCAACTCCTACCCCAGTCGGGCAGGTTGTTGTAGCGCCAGAATCTAAAGCAATGACGGGTGTTGCTGATGAGACAATTCATCCGAAGCAGGTTATCGTAAAGGCTCCTGAAGCAAAGAAAAAGCAAGGACTGCCGACGAACGTTATAAATGACCCGAAGCAACATGTCATTACCGGAGTCAGTCTTAAGATCAGCGACCATCCGCAAGAAGTTACGTCGGTAATAAATGAGACAACAGGCAAGACTGAAATTTACGTTACCGAGAAGCCTCTACCGTGGCTTGCGGCTGAGAACAAACGCGAGGTTAGGGTTGACTACATCATCAAGCACAAAAACGATACCGTCAAGGTTATGTCTCTTTCTTACACTCAGGACTTGGTTGCCATAAAGGCGCTAGATTTTGGCGTCAGGGCTTCTGTTGACACTGACGGGGAATTGCGGGCCGGGGTTGGAGTTGGCTGGCAGTTTTAATAATTATTGCAACCAGTTCCCGTCGATAAGTTTCCTGTTATCAAGTGCATTATGCACGATCACAGATTGATCGTCCTTTTCAGGGTGCGCTCCACACTTGCAATTAACCGCAGTATGTTGAGCTAGTTCATCATCGGGGACTATATGTATCTCGTCGTTGACTGGATATATACCCCAGGTCATCTGTCCCTCATCTCCCGATCAATGTCGGATTCTAGTGATGGGTTGCGGAGTTCGGAAATAGTATTCGCACAAGTGTGCATCACAGTTTCAAAATGTCCTCCACAAAATCCACCTGCTGCGAATTTCACCACGTCGGCGGCTTCTTTCAATATAGCGATATCATGTTCCCGTAGCCATTGGTTATCGGATTCGGCGGAGAGAGCTTGCTTTGCAATTGACCCATCTTCAACTGTAGCTCCTCCTCTCCCATCGTCTAAGTCGTTTTCAAGGAAATTAGGCGGCTCACCACTAACATTCTCCCAATCACAATCATCTGTAGGTATGAAGTGACTTCCATCAGCGTAGAATTTCAGAGCATCCACCAGCCGCGCTACTCGCAGGTTGAGGGATTCGATTGTTTCTCTGTCTTTAATATGGCCAATAATGTGACCTGTGATTATCTCGTGTTCAATACTTGATTCAGCCACTGCCAACTTCTTTTTCAGTTCTGCGTTCTCAGTTTCGAGTTTGGCGTAAGTTACTGGGCAAACGTGGTGTTCAAGTACGTCTGTGTGTCCGCAAGCGCAGTAGGTCATTTCACATCTCCTTTATATAGGTAAACTACAGCCCACGCACCCACAGCACCCCACATGAGGCCCATCAATGCTGCACCCAACAGGTCATGCCCGCGTTCAATTGGTGTGTTGCCAATCCACATCAGATATAACATCACAAGATGTGCAGCGATAAACACTAATACTGCCAATAAATATTTCATTTGGTTTTCCCTTCGTTAGTCTGTGGTGATTGAGGCTGTGCGATTAACGGTACATCGCATTTTGGGTCAGAATTCCCCCACGAAAGTAAACTACTCTGCGCACCGCAGTACGCAACCGGCTCCTGCTGACTCATCTCAGACTGCATCGAATCTCTGCCCGCTTGGAATGCGCGGTCGTAGAAGGCTTGGATTTCTTCTGTATGTGCAGCACTTGGAAGTAAACCGCACTCTTTCGCCAGTTCCAGTATCTCGTTGTTCATTTCGTTTTCCTTCGTTGCTCAACCTCGCAGATAATATCGTCATGTAATCCGTGCGCGCCTACGTCATACGCTCTACTTGCCGCATCAAGCCAAACGTTTTCACGCTCTGCTGCCAGCGCCCTATCTAGAGCCTCGGAGGGGAGAGTTTTGTTAAACAACTCATCAACACTGGCTTTAGGATTGCTTGATAAATACTCAATAGCGATTTTAAGCGCATCCAGATACTCTTTAATAAGCGCATCACGCTCGGCTACTTGCTTAACAAGGTCTGCACACATCAGATCAACAAATACCTGCAACTCCGCATCAGTAAACGTAGTCGCCTCAGGCTTGGCGATGTTATGCACTCGAAATGCGCCGGATTGTTCTATTGCAGTAAGTATGTTCATTTCAATATCCTTGAGTGATTTAGTTTATTTGTCGTACTTTCTGACTTTTAGGGTGTCTATTACTCGTTATACGGCTTGCACCAGCTTGGTAATTTGGCCTTGTGCTCCGCGATAGTGTCATCCCAAGTTATGTGCTGGCACTTATTGCAATAGCACCCTGAATCGCCGTATGCTTGTTCGCACCAGTTATTCCATCCACGCGCCCAAAAGTGTCCATATTTAGTATCTCGGCTCCCACATTGTTCACACTTGCGCCCGAGCATCCGTATAACCCATCGGTCAAGCAGACGGGTTAAAGAGTAGCGAGTTTTCTCAAAAAGTTTCATGCCGCTGCTTACCTCCGTCGTTGGGCGGCGGCGTCCATCCCAATTTAATAAGCCCATCGCGTATCTGCTGTTCTGAGGTGTACAGCACTTGCCGCATTATTCTTTCGCGTATTCCGTTGGCGATAGAGAATGTTTCCTGAACAATTTTCCCATCTTCGGAAGGTGTTGTTACAACCTCCCATCCATTATCAATTTTCATCCTACTCTCCTGAGTTTCTGTAATCATTCATTGAAAAAAGAATACCGCGTACCATAATCACATAAGCGATCAGTCCGATAAAACATCCTAATTCAAGTGGCATAATGTGTATCTCCAACTATCGTCTCTTTTTGTTGCCGCGAACAAATCAATACAAGCGTTTCTTTTCTCGATCAAGCCCAATTGCCTTGGATATGCGTACTCAGCGATTGCATTGATGGCTAGATGCATCATCCACAACATACAGCACATGGCTAGATATTTCATTACCAAAATAAATTGATAACAATCAACACAAGCCAAGCAATTGAGATTAGACCAAGCATTCCAGTTCCTTTAGGTTAAGCTCATTGTCAGCCAGAAGTAATTTCTGTTCAGCATATCTAGGGCTATCCGGCTTGAGGATTGACAGGTAATAGTTGTTTATCAGGATACTTTGCTTGAGGGACAAAATATCCCGTGCAAGCTCCTTCTTTTTATATGTCTCAATGTCAATTACTTTTGGCATGATTAATACCTCTCAGCCTCAAATTTAGATAGCCCACCACTCACTATCCAACGGAAAACCTCTTTTTGTGCGGCCCGTGCTGCGGCCCATGCTGCGTCCCGTGCTGCGTCCCGTGCTGCGGCCCGTGCTGCGTCCCCTGCTGCGTCCCCTGCTGCGTCCCATGCTGCGGCCCATGCTGCGTCCCGTGCTGCGGCCCATGCTGCGTCATTTATACGCCCGTTAGCATAATCCTCAGCCGCTTGAATTGCAGCACCTACTCGCTGGTCAGTGTTCAAGTGTTGTACTTGTTGCGCACACCAAACAGCAAACAGCCTCCATTCACGGTCATATTCTGGAGCAGATCGCGTACACCACAAAGCATCATCCAATCCGTTTGAATCAAGAATAACTTCAAATTGCAGCAGATCATCATCTGCTTTTGTCTTATTCAAAGTTTTAAGTAGTTTATTCCAACCACTTGAGCATGGCGAACATGCGCGGATTTTATTGAGCGTTGTGAATTTCATTTTCTTCTCCCATGTAGTTAAGCAATGACTGAAATTATTTAGACATACGGGCAAGGCGTCTAGCAATCTCATTCTTGCCTTGATGGGGTTGGTACTTGCTGGCTTGACCGCGCTGCGCGAATGCGAAACCGAAGCGTGCTTTGGCACGATGCTTTCCGCCGTGGCCGCGTGATGTGTATGTCGGTATTGCCGTAAGTGCAGACATCATCTGGCTTTTGTCTACCATTGCATAAGCTGCTGCCAGTGCAGCAAAAATCATTTTAGAACGTGCGAAAGGTGTGTTCATTTTATTTTCCTTTTGTTGGTTGTTAAGCGATGACTAGTTTCTCAAATCTTTAGGAACAAGAACGGCAACTTTCCCAATCCCGCTAAAATTTTGACAGACAACGATAAGCGGGAATTTATCGTCAAACAATGAAAAATCGTTCTGCGGGAATTTTGCTGCAATTTTCATTGTCCACAGCGGAAATATAAACATGATCTTCTCCAATTAATTAACCGGCGATGACTGAATTGTGAACCGATTAAATGTGGAAAGACATTGCTCTCACGGGGTATATACAAATCAATTTATATGTGATAGTCATATTGTGCATCCTTCATGAACCATGCGTTTCCATTTTAAATATACTTCGTGCGCATCTTTTGGATCGCTAAAATTCCCAAGGAATTTCTGGATTCCATTTAAAGATATTCTTGCTTGGAACTTCTTTGTTCCTTTGTGCCAAGAAACACCAAGATACCCAGATTTGTTTCTGTTAGCCGGTCTGCGTTGATTTTGACAATTAACAGCGTGGCTAACCTTGCGCAGATTACAAATACGATTATCATTACGCACACCATTAATGTGATCTATTTGGAAACCCTTTGCTGTGTCGCCATGCACAAACATAAAAGCAAGCCTATGCGCCAATGTATGAGTGCTAAGAATATTCAAATACAAATATCCCTTCTTGTCTTTTTTCTCTGCTCTATCCCCTTTGATTTTTCCTTTTGCGCTTATTTTATACACGAAAAATCCGGTATCTTTATCATAATGCAAGATTGATTTAACTATATCTAAATTAAATTTCATCATATATCCGCCAATAAAAAAGGCTTCACCTACAGCGTCCCTTTCGGGTTGGTCTAACGGGATAGCACCCGCCACGCTGTATGTGAAGCCTTGCTATAAAATCGGAGACCAAGCCGATAATACGGATTATACAGCACATTTATCACTTAACTTAAATCCGTCAGAATGGTATTTTATCGTCGTCAAAGTTATCGAATTTATCTTTGGGTGCTGGCTCCGCATCTGGCTTTACTGCTGGTGCGCCACGATCTGCCTGCTCACCATCTATTTGCGGCTTTCCGCCAAGCATCTTCATTGTCTCGGCAATAATCTTCGTGCTATATCGTTCTGCGCCGGTTTCCTTGTCCTGATACTTGTCGGTTTTCATCCGCCCGCCGATGAACACCTGAGAGCCTTTTTTCAGGTACTCGCCGCAGATTTCTGCAAGCTTGTCAAAGGCGGTGATGTTTACCCACTCGGTAGATTCTTGCTTCTCCCCGGCCTTGTCTTTCCATTGGCTACCAACTGCGATGCTGAAACTTGCGATAGCCTTGCCTTGTGTGGTGTAGCGCATTTCTGGGTCTTTGCCCAATCTGCCAATGAATTGGCATTGGTTTAGGTCGTTGCTCATGCAGTCCTCTTTTCTTTAATTTTGTTGATTAACGCTTCAACTTCTAAGTCAAACTTAATGACCTCGAATTCCATATCCTGCATTTCCTTTTCGGTAGGAGTAAAGCGGATTTGCAGATAGCCGTCCTCATCTGGTAAGTCGGGGTCGAAGGCTACGAAGTCATTCCATTTTCTCAGGGTGCAAGAACACTGGAAAATCATTTGCAGTCGGTATACGCGCGGTATTTCGCCGGACAGCTTGTAGCCGATGAACGTATGCGAGTCTGGGCATTTTATCTCCACCAGCCCGTCATCATTCACCAGCCTGTCAGGGCAGCACCCGGCCCGTTTGATTTGAGGATGCGGAACGTAAATCTTTCCATCACCTTCAAGCATCACTCCGTTGCGCAGTTCGTACTGAGTCGCCGCGAAAACCTCGAATTCGTTTCCGTGTTCAAGCGCGGCAAAAGTGAAACTGTTCCGGTGCGGTTTTCCGGTCATCCTGGACGCAGCAAGCTCGGCAGCGTACTTTGCTCGGCTCACGCCTTTACCTTCGGCCAGCATGTCTTTAATCCGGCTGGCGGTGATGTTTCCGATTCGTTCGGTTGGAAGGTCGCTCATCTTTTAAGAAATTTCTTGATTGCATCAGTAACGATACCGAAGTCTTCAATATCACTGTATTGGGCAAGGAACATTTCCATTAATTCGATAGCTCC
>Ga0137347_1000004_pt1 | contig 25497 bp, 51 predicted proteins | sample EasRivERMLT590_2_FD_104756 | JGI IMG/M metagenome (GOLD analysis project Ga0137347, IMG submission 104756) | Soil microbial communities from meander-bound floodplain in the East River, Colorado, USA - East River MetaG ERMLT590_2 | ecosystem: Environmental > Terrestrial > Soil > Floodplain ...
CGCGGCGGTCGACTCCGGGCGAATGTCCATCGCGGCCCAGCGAATCGCTCCACCGTGAGCTCGACCGCCCTGGCATGCGCGAATAAGGGAGCCGTCTCCGACCGCAGGTTCAAGCCACCTGCCGAGCGGTAGCTCGACGGCCTCCAGAAGCCTCCATACGCACCATGACGGCGTCGGATAGACGTCCAATTCGGCGCGCGCGCTTCCTCGGTTCGTCGAGCTCATGGAGAACCTCCAAGGCGCGATAGAAACGCAACCACGAGCCCACCGAGCACTCCGACGACGATCGCGAGCGCGAGGTCGGCCAACTCCGGACCGCCCCGGCGCTTGACCGAGATCGACGAACCGCAGCGCGCGCAGATACGGAGCTCGAGGACCGTGCCCGAGCCGAGCCCGCGCATTCGCCCGACGAGGTTGAGTCCGCGCCACTCGTCGCGCGTGTATTCGGAGCCGCAGCCGCAGTGCTTGATGATCTCGGCGCAGAGCGGGCGCCTGCCGGGGCCAGGGATGGGCGTCGGGGGCGGACGCACCACGTGGAGCTGCGGACGCACTGCGGACATGGGAGACCTCGTGGTGGCTCAGCGTGAGCGGGGCGAGCGGCGGCGCAGACGGATGGGGGCGAGTGCCAGCGCTGGATCGGTGGCGGGGATCAGCGACAGGAGGTCGACAGAGAGCGCGCGCGCGATCGCGGCGAGGGTGGCGAGGCGTGGCGTTCGCTCTCCCGATTCAATTCGGTAAACCGAAGTCCTAGCCAGCCCCGCTCGCTCGGCGAGGTCTGTGCAGGTGAGCCCCGCGTGCTCTCGAGCCCGTTGGACTCGCGAGGAGATCGAAGCTGTCATGGGCCAGACTGTACCCGATTGGCTACACGACCGGCTACTACGATTGGCGCCTCAGGGGTGAGTCAATCACTGGCAGGCTGTCGCTCGACTGGAGAGGGCGACCTATTGGACAAGGGGGCCCACCTATGGACATGGCAAGGAAACAGATCTCGACACTCGGACGGAGGATCAGGGAGCTGCGAGAGCGCCGAGGGCTCACACAGGTCGCGCTCGGCAGGGCGGCTCGGGTACATCGGCAGGTGATCGCGAGGCTCGAGACCGGAGAGCGATCTGATGCGAGAGGAGAAACGATCGCTGAAATAGCTATCGCTCTAGGTGTGACCCAGGACGAACTGACCGGGACTGCTCGGATCGCCCCGATGGAGCCGATCGTCGACGCCTACCTAGAGTCGGGCTGGGCGAGGCTCGACAAGCCCACGAGCACGGAGATCTCGTGGCTCAGGTCCCAGCCTGCCGTCACATGGTGCGGTCCCACTCCGCCCTCAGAGGAGTCTGTACACGAGCTATTGTCGTGGGCAAGACGTTGGGGAAGGGGAAGCAAATAGCACTCTAAGTCATAGCGCTATCACACTTACTCGGTGTGCTAGGATCCCCCTGAAGACACCAGGAGGGTTCATCATGCGCAGCGTCCGTCAATGGCTTGTGTGTCGCCGCCTATCCGGGATGGCGTTTGAGCGGCTCGGCCGACTGCTGTTGATCGCGGATCAGGGGAGCCCCGAGGCCAATGAGCGGTTCGCTCGCGAGTCCGAAGCCAGCGATGCGCTCACGATGGGGGGGGAAGTGGCCGTTCGGCCACCCCGACGCCGCGCCCGGAGCACCCGATAGGCGCCAGCGATGGCTTGCAATCTGTCGCCAGTTGGCTACACTGCTCCTGTCTGGGCAGTGACGCGGACGGGCGGCGGCGGGTCGGTGCGGGATTCCCTGAGGCTGAGGCTGAGGCTGAGGCTGCGGCTGACGGGAGACGCGAGCAGGAAGATTGAGCAGGAAGATTGAGCAGTAGTAACTCGAGTGGCCAAAGGGTCGCCAGGAGCGCCAGGCCTGGTGAGGCGTAAGCGCGATCGGTGCCTAATCCGGGATCGCGCCCAAACCGGACTCCTGGGGCCCTTTGACCACTCGAGTTGAACAGCATCGCTCGAGTGGCCGGACGGCCGAATGGAGCCCCAGGAATAGACGGAGCGGATTGATCACCCGCCGAGTTGCTTGACGTCCCGGGTGGCGTTTTGGAGCGCGCGAATCGTGGTTGGACTCCACGACTGCTGAGGGACTGATCATCCCTTGTCCGGACGCGGGTTCGATTCCCATCGAGCGCAAACCAAATCTACCTCCAACGGCCATCCGACCACTCGAGCCGATAGGCATCGACCATCAAAGGTGGGCAGCGGCGACGGTCGCTATCCCAGAGGCCACCCGGCGACACGCGCGCCGACGGTCGCGCTGGCTTCGCCTCTCTGGCCTCTCCAGGTCGGCGACAGCCGCTGCTCTCCTTCGAGGGTCGATGCGAATCATTGAAAGGGAGATGACCGTGGACGCAAAGACGCTCGAGGCGTACTCGGCAATCTCGATTGCAATATCGCTCGCGCGCATCGCCCTCGCGCGTAAGCGCGCCGGGATCCAAGGGAGTTGAGATGCACGAGATTGCACTGAATGGTTCGGTAGCTCTCGCGATCATTATTGCCGTGTCGCTTGTGGCCGGATGGTTAATCGGCCGGCGTGGATGACAGGTCCGATGCGGCTCGATTCGATTGATGGGTCCGGATGGCGGGCGTGTTCTCTATGGCTGGAGATAGAGAACACATTGCGCCCTAGCTCAGTCAGGTAGAGCACCGTCGACGACGGAGGACGCGGGTTCAAATCCCAATGGCCGGGCGAAAGCTCAAGGATTTCGTCGGAATTCATCGGCGTGCCTTCGCCGCTATCCGGGCCCTTCAATCGAATCGAGTCGAGGATGGAACAGGAGGCACCGATGGACCTCCCAAGCGACCTGAGGCGGGAGGGCCGCTGCGACGGGTGCGGACGCTCGCAGCCGCACGAGCGGATGCACGAGGAGACGTGCGAGTCATGCAGCGAGACGCGCAGGATCTGTGAATTCTGCGCTACGTGGGAGCCATTCACGGACGCATTCTCTATGTGCGCGCAATGCGTGGACCTGGCTCTGACCGATTCTCGGGAGTGCGCGGGGACACTGGAGGAGTAGCGAATGGGATGGGATACCGAAGCGCGAGTGGGCCAGCTAGAGCCAATCGCCGATTGGCGCACGTGGGTGATCATCGCCGATCGAGGCTGGGGAAAGACGCGGGTCCTGGCCGAGGCAGCGGTCAAGATGGCGAAGGTTCCCGGGTCCGTCATTGCTGTCATCGAGCCGTTCACTCATGACTCCAGTGCGGCACTGTGGAGCGAGATCAATCGAGTGGCGCCGAGCGCGAGGCTTGAGCCCGCCGGCCGCAAGCTTGTTTTCCAGAACGGGTCTCGAGCGATGTTGTTCAATGCGAGAGACAGGTGGCAAGACGAGCTCCGGGGGCTCTCGGTAGACGGGGTAGTCGCTGACAGAGTGTCGGATTGGCCAGAGCCTATTGGCATCCAGTGGGCCCCGCAGTCCAAAAACGGAAGGCTGATTGTGGCCTCCGAGTGGGCACCAGTGGTGCCGGACCTTCTGCTCGCCCTCAAGAATGACCGCGCTGGAGATCTCGCGCTCACAGCCAGTGTCTCCCCGGCCCAGGAAGACATCACCGGAAGCATCCGTGCTCGTGGTGCCGAGGACACCGAATTCGCCATCGGCGACGTGGTCGCACTTCGAAGCGGGGGCCCCGCGATGACGATTTCCGATATCGACGGGACCACGGCGGCGTGCTGTTGGTTCCGCGAGCACTCAGCGGAGCCGTCAGGAGGAAGATTTCCAGTCTCCGTACTGTGGCGAGCAGTTCGCTCCCAGGAGGCCAAGTAAATGGACCACTTCATCTCGGCATTGGTGGCGCTCTCGTTCGCGCTCTTCACCAGCGTTTCGCTCGCGACGCTGGCGCAGTTCCGAAGGGAGCAACTGCAGCTCCGTGACTCCCGGCGTTGGACGCTCAAGGAGAGGCAGTAATGGCGACACCAAGACAGGCACTCGAGCAGCTCATGCCTACGACCAGCGCCAGGTCCGAGTCTGTGACCGCTGCGCTCCGCATTCTCCTCGACGCGCGCGAGGCGAAGGGCGTCGAGACCTACGGGTGCTCGCTGATGACGCACAACGGGCGCTCGTCGCCGCGCGACCTGGTCGAGGAGCTCATCGACGGCGCCCAGTACGCGCTGCAGTGGGAGCTCGAGCGGCGGGACTTGCTCGCCGAGATCGCGCGGCTGCAGGAGCTTCACAATGGCCTGTGCGACGTGCTGACCACGGTGCGCGGAGAGGCGGTCCGGGTGGCTCGCGAGCGGGATTCGGTGCGGAGCGAATGCGACTGCGAGAGGGACCGGAGGCGCGCTCTGGAATCGGAGGTCGCACGGCTGAGGGCGCAACCCGGCGAAGGATAGAGACCGGGCCGTGAGCCCGGCGAGGACCAGCGCGCGGTGTCCTCGGCAAGGAAACAACCCGCGCAGCGCGAGGCTCGGCATCCCCATTCCGGGAGCTCGCGCACCATTCAAACGAGGAGCTTCGAATGCAAGCGTCAGAGATCGCGATCGGGATGCTCGTCCGCCTCTCGGCAGGCAGCCCCACCATGGTCGTGATTGCGATCGACAAAGAGATCGCGTGCTGCTGGTTCGTCGAGAGAGAGGACGTGTTCCGAGAGTGCTCGTTCCCGTCCGAGGCGCTGATCTCGGCACAGGTGTAGCTCCCAGCTTTCGAAAGGAGAATCATGCCCCCGAAGAGGCCATCCACCGAACCGCTCCGCGGCTCGCGCGTGATCACGACCTACGTTGCGCTGCTCCCGTGCAAGCTCACCGAGCCCGAGCTCCTTGATCGCGGCCAGTCGCTGGCCCATATCGAGGGCGAGATGCGCGCGCACGTGAAGCACGCGGACGCCATCAAAAAGGAGCTCAAGAGCAAGGAGGCCTCGCTCGAGGCGGAGCTCGCGCGCCTCGGCAACATCGTGCGAGACAAATCGGAGCCCAGGGAGACCACGGTGCAGGTCGAGCAGGTCGGCCCGCGCGAGGTCGAGGAGATCCGCACGGACACGGGCGAGGTGGTCACCGCTCGGATGCTCCGAGAGGAGGAGCGGCAGGAGGAACTGTTCGTGTCAACGCCGCTGCGGCCGGTCGGGAAGGACGACGAGCCATGAGCACGCGCGACACCCTGTTCGACCCGGCGGCCCAGGGCTCCGACCCGGAATCGAACTGCATCATCCTGCCCACCTCCTGCGAGCTCGGACGGACGCTGGCGCTATGCGTGGCGCTGGGCCTGGACTTCTCCGCTCGGCGGGTCGGTGCGGGCTACTGCGTGAGCCTCCCCGACTCCGAGAGCCTCCTGGCGCTGCTCAGGGCGCGGGCGAGCGGCCAGACACGGGTGCTGCAATGAGCGAACGGGTGATTTCGGTGGACCCTGGGGCAGACTCGACGGCCGCCGTTTCGGTCGCGATTCAGGACCACCTGACCGCATCCGTGATCGCGATCCAGGTCGAGGTCGCAGCGCGTCAGCTCTGCGCGGTGCCAGGAGCCAGGATCATCGTCGACGGCTTGACCCCTGAGATGGTCGACCAGCTCGCCGTGGAGCTGCACGGGACCTCTACTCGGGTCGTGCTCGTCGGTCGCCCTGCGGAGCTTTTCAGGTCGGTGATCGTGTCGATTGCTGGCGTTCCGATCCACGCCTCCGGACGGCGCACCGCTACGCTCGAGGATCTCGGCCCGGACGACTGGGGCGTGCGGATGGCCCCGGTGCCGCCCACTGAGATCGTCGGCACCGAGGAGCTGCGCGCGGCGGTGGTCGAGGGCTCGAAATGATCCGCTACCGGATGCCGCGCGCCGAGTACGACGCTTTGCCAGGAGAGCACTGGTCGACGCTCAAGCACGTCGCCAGGTCGCCCGCGCACTACCTCCATGCGATATCCGGCGAGGACGAGGATCGGGACACCGACGTGCTGGCGTTCGGGCGCGGGCTACACCTCGCGCTGCTGGAGCCCGAGCGGTACCCGCTGGAGGTCGCCGTCTGGAATGGCGGCACGAGGCGGGGCCACGCCTGGGATGCTTTCGTGGCCCTCCACGCCGGCCGCGAGCTCCTCACCGGTGCGCAGCACCAGCGGATCCTTGAGATGGCCGCGTCCGTGACCGGAAGCCACGCGACCTTCGCGCTGCTGATCGGCGGCAACTCCGAGGTGTCGATCACGTGGACGGACGCGGCGACCGGGCTCGATTGCAAGGCGCGCCTGGACTACGTCTGTGAGTCGTCCTCGGCGCTACACAGCGAAGGAGGGATCATCGATATCAAGACCTGCCGCGACGCGAGCCCGGACGCATTCGGTCGAGCAGTGATCCGCTACGGGTACCACGCCCAGGCCGCGCTCTACACCGATGGGTTGGCGGCCGTCACGCTCATGGGGAAGCCGCTTCCGTATTCGATCCTCGCGATCGAGTCCTCGCCTCCGTACGTGGCACAGGTGTACCTGATACACCATGAGGCGCTGGAGCTCGGGCGCGAGGAATACCGCAGGTGCCTCGAGCGCATCGCCGAGTGCAGGCGCGCGGGGACCTGGCCCGGGTATTCGGAGGGGCCGATGGACGTGCAGCTCCCGAAATGGGCGTGGGGAGCAGAGGACGACATCGGGGCGCTTGGACTCGACCTCGGAGAGGAGCCTGCCAGTGAGCGAGAATGATCCGCTGCCGAAGCCGACGTTGTTCGACCAGCTGTTCCCGGGGAGGTTTATCAAGGCGGCAGATCTCCTTGGGAAGGATCGCACTCTCACGATCTCGGACGTTGCGATCGAGCGTCTTCCGACCGACGTCGGGGGCGAGAAGGTCAAGGGGATCGTGTCGTTCCGGGAGAGCGAACGCCAGTGGGTCGTGAACCGAACCAACGGAGAGGCTCTCAAGGCGATGTTCGGGAAGGCGGTCCGGGAATGGATCGGAAAGCGCGTGACGCTCTACCCGACGACGGATAAGTTCGGAAGGGAAATCGTTGACGCGATTCGCGTGCGCGGGTCTCCCGATATCGCGGCCGATGTGACGTTCGCGTTGAGGCTGCCGAAGAAGAAGCCGCGCGACCTGACGCTCGCGCGGACCGCCTCCAAGCAAGCACCTGCTCCCGAGCCGGGCAGCTCCGGGTAATCAATCTCCAGCATTCTCGGCCGGGACAGCAATATCGGACCGACGCGGCCCCTTCGTCCCGGGTGGCTCGCCGCCCTGAGCGCTCCAGTGAAATAGGCCCCGGCGGGGACCAATAGAGCGCGACCGCCTGGCAGCCGGGAAAGACCGGCACCCATCAATCGAGGGGATCACAGCAAGAGGTGAATCAATGGCGGATGAATTCGTCTTGGCAGCCCTCATTGCGCTCGCGAGCTGCTCCGGTGCGTCTTGCTCCGGGGTTGTCCCCAGTGCCGATGTCGGATCGACGGAGGTCGACGCATCACCAATCACGCCGGTCACTCCAGTGACTCCGGACGCGCGGGGGCTCATCCCGAGGGAGCGCCTTACGGACTGGAGGCCAGGGGTGGGGACTATTCCCGTCCGTACCGTTATCTGCGCCTCGCTGTCGCCCAGTGGCAGGGACGATAGCGAGGTGCTCCAGACAGCGATCAACGCCTGCCCCGAGAACCAGGTGGTAAAGCTGAACGCGGGTACATTCCGCATCGATTCTACCGTATTTGTCGCGCGCTCCCGCGTCACTATTCGAGGCGCGGGGCCCGGAAGCACGATCCTGCGCACGACGAAGGACATCTCCATCCTGTTCGTCGGGACCCTCTGGTACACATGGGCGCAGCAGAGCGCCTTCGCGTCCGACGCGGCGAAGGGTTCCAGTTCGGTGACGCTCTCCAGCAACCCGGGGCTCGTCGTAGGCGAGATCGTCCACGTCAATGAGACCTACGACCCGGCGCTGACCTGGTTCGACCCCGAGCGCCAGGCTGGCAACTACCAGGGATGGGGCGAGGGCCGCAAGGGCCCACAGGCGCAGTCGAGGCCCATCGGTCAGGCGATGGAGATCGCGTCGGTCTCCGGCAACAAGGTCACCTTCACGACGCCGTTTCACGTGCCCTTTCGCGTCTCGCATGCGGCCCACCTCGCGCGGCTCGCGACCAATGAGGGCTCGGTAATCGCGCCGAGCCAGGTGCGCGGCGTCGGGGTCGAGGAGCTCACGCTTGACGGCGGTGCAGGCGGGGACGGCGGCGGGAACATGCGCATCGCGGCAGCCTCTTACTGCTGGGCGCGCCACGTCGAAAGCCGAAACAGCGCGTCGGCGAGCTTCGCCATCGACGGCTCGGTTCGCTGCGAACTCCGCGACTCGTACCTCCACAGCACCGTCGACCCGAATCCAGGAGGCGCGGGCTACGGGATCGTGGTGGACACCTACGCGGCCGACAACCTCATCGAGAACAACATCTCGTGGAACTTCAACAAGGTGATGGTGATGCGCAGCAGCGGCGGCGGCAACGTCATCGGCTACAACTATATGCAAGACGGCTGGGGCGCGGGCTATCCGACGATCGCCGAGGTGGGCATCAACGCCTCGCACATGACGACGCCGCACTTTGAACTGTTCGAGGGAAACGAGAGCCACAATTTCGGCTCTGACACGACCTGGGGCAACACGATCTTCATCACCGTCTTCCGCAACCATCTGACGGGGATGCGCGCCTCGCATGCTCCGCTCAAGCTGAGCGACCAAGGCAACCGGCGATGCGCGGAGATCAACCAATCCGGGAACTGGTTCAGCTTCGTCGGCAACGTGCTGGGCTATTCCGGGATGCCGCTCAACGCATCGATGCCGGGCGGGAAGACCGGGCAGACGAGCTGGGCATACGAGGACTCCGAGGACGGGAGTCAGTTCGCGAAGGTCTGGCAGCTCCACTATTCGGATAAGGGCGCTCAGTCGACGTTGCTTCGGATGGGGAACTTTGACTGGGTCACGAAGTCGCAGAAGTGGCCCGGGCTCGGCGGCATCGGCAAGCAGGACACCCCTCCGAACCCTCCTCCTGCCATGCCGGCCTCGCTCTACCGGGCCAGCAAGCCCGCGTTCATGGGCGACAACCCGTGGCCCTGGGTCGATCCCTCGAGCGGGGCGACCTACGTCCTGCCGGCCAAGGCGCGATTCGACGCGGGCAAGCCGAACGGATGACGCAATGAGCGTGGCCGACTTCGAGGCGCAATTGATTCTCGAGGGCGTTCCCGAGGAGCTCGCGCTGCGCCGGGCTGAGGTGGCCTACAAGCCTCAGCCTCGCGTCGGGCCAGAGACCACGGAGCTCGGCCAACCATCGCCCAGCGGCTGCCGCACGTGTACCTGGCGGCGCTGTTGGAGCACGCGGCGCAGGCCGGGTGCCGGGACATCACTCCTCGGGCTCCAGATGACGGGTATCCGGGGAGCGCATTTCTGGACAGGGCTCGGGGTCGAAGAACCACACGGAAAGGACGCGCGAAATGAGCGAGCACGGAATCAAGGGAAGCGGAGAGATGATGTTCTCGGTCGACCTGCGGCCTGAGACTGGGGAGGTGTTGTTACTGGTCGCCCGAGTCGAAGCGGGCCCGGACGGTGAGCGGCCCGTGTCCACGTTCCCGATGGAGCCGAGGGCGGCGCTCGAACTTTTCTCCGACGGGATCAAGCTCGCGTGGGCGGCACTGCTCGCATCCGAGGCGAAGAAGGTGAAGGCATGAAACGCATGACCTACGAGCAGTGGCACGCCGAGGGCGTCCGGCGCTTCGGACCGGATGAGATGCTGTGGCGCTTCATCTGCCCGGAGTGCAAGCACGTAGCGTCTCCGCAGGACTGGCGCGCAGCGGGTGCCCCACAAGAGGCGGTGGCATTTTCGTGCGTCGGCCGATGGCTCACAGCGAGGCGCTCTGCGTTTGTTGAGCGCGGAAGGGGCCCGTGCGACTACGCGGGCGGTGGGCTGATTGCGATCAATCCTGTCGTCGTGGTCCGGGATGGCAAGGAGAACGCGGCATTCGACTTCGCTCCCGAGGCGGCCGAGGCATGAGCGACCGGACGAAGATCGAATGGGCGGACAGCACATGGAACCCCGTGCGTGGATGCACGAAGGTCAGCGCCGGTTGCAAGAATTGCTACTCGGAACGCTTCGCGGAGCGATGGCGCGGCATCAAGGGGCACCCCTTCGAGCAGGGGTTTGACGTGCGACTGGTGCCCGAGGCGCTCGAGATTCCGCGCCGGTGGCGGAAGCCGAGGAGGATATTCGTCAACAGCATGTCCGACCTGTTCCATGTGGGAGTGCCGGACAAATTCATCTCCGACGTGTTCAGTGTCATACAGGAGGAGCGCAGGCATACATTCCAGGTTCTCACGAAGCGCCCGAAGAGGATGATGGAATGGCTCCGGGGAGAAAACGACTGCGAAGCTCACGAGCGCTGGCCTATTTCGTACCCTGAGCGCTGGCCCCTGCCGAACCTCTGGCTCGGCGTGAGCGTCGAGGACCAGCGCTCGGCCGAAGAGCGCATCCAATGGCTGCTTGATACCCCGGCGGCGCATCGGTTCCTATCGATCGAGCCGATGCTGGGTCCGGTGGATTTGACGCGCATCGAGATGCTCAAGCCAAGGCCTCCGCACGGTCCGGGAGCTTGGCTGAATTGCCTCACGGGACATATCGCCGGACCTGACGACGTGCTGGATCATCGCATCGACTGGGTGATCGTCGGCGGTGAGAGTGGGCCGTGCGCGAGACCGATGAATGCGCAGTGGGCCTGCGATGTCGTTCGGCAGTGCCGCGCGGCCGGAGTCAAGGTGTTCGTCAAACAGCTCGGAACCGCATGGGCGCGCGCTGCCGGATCTGAGACCAGCAAGGGCCAGGACCCGCTCGAGTGGCCTGAGAATCTTCGGGTCCAGGAGATGCCTCGATGAACGACAAACCCAAGGTGGACCCGCTCAAAAAGGCGACGCGGGCTCAGCATGCAGCGGAGGCTCGGATCCGCGATCTCGAGGCGCAGTGCGCGGCGATGAGCGTGGCACTGAATCATGCATGGGCTGCCATCGGAGACCGGATGTTGGCGGGAGGTCCGCTTTCCGTAGAGTACGCTGGCGCTGTACAGCGGGATATCGACGCCGCCATTTCCTTCGACGCCGGCCGCAAGCTCCTGGAGCGGGTCGAGGCGCTGGAGCGCGTGGCTGTGGCTGCACGTGTCGTCGAAGGGCTATGCGGCCAAGGCGGACAACAGGAATTACAGGCGACGCTCGCCGCCCTCGACGCGCTGGAGGCGAAGCGATGAGCGCCATCATCGAGGCCATCCGCGAGCGCTGGAGCAAGGCGACGATGGGGCCGTGGCGGTGGTTCGGCAACACGGCAAATCACGATGTCTATCTGGCGACGATGCATGGCGGACGGCGATTCATTATGAGCTTCGCGCGCTGGGGAATGCGGGGGGCGCAGCCGCGATTTCAGGTCAAGCAGGATGTCGGAGGAGTCATGTCCGACGTGAAGGACTTGGTCGACTACGAGGTGCCATATCGCAAGGACATCACAGGAATCGCGCACCCGGATGCGATCGCGCTGGAGCATTCATGGGAGGATGTGGCGGCGCTGCTCTCCGAGGTGGATCGGCTCAGGCGCATCTCCCGAGAGGCCGCGCTCGTGGTCCGAGCCTCGCGCCGCGACTCGAGCACGGGGCGTTATGCTCCGGAGCTCGAGCTCTTGGCGCAGGCAGTGGATGAGATGGAGGCGAAGGCGTGACTGAGCGCCCCATCATCTTCGACGCCGCTTCGATGCGCGCGCTGCTGGCAGGGCACAAGACGCAGACGCGGAGGCTCGTTCATGCGAGGCACCTCGACCATCTCGCTGACGTGCCGTGCCCTTACGGTGTTCCAGGGGATCGGCTGTGGTGCCGGGAGACGTGGGGCCTGCATCGCCACTTCGATCTGACCGATTGGAATCGAGGCCCTATCAGGGGAGATATTCGTGATGATTTCTACAAATGGGAGCTCGATTATCGAGCGGATTGGATGCATGAACATGAACCAAACTTTTGGCGCTCCCCGATCTCCATGCCGCGCTGGGCCTCGCGTCTGACGCTGTGGCTGGTCGAGGAGAGGGTTGAGCGGCTTCAAAGTATCTCTGAGTCGGATGCTCGGGCCGAGGGATTCGAACGTGCCAGTGGAGCGCGAGGACAGATGGTGCCATGTCCGCCCCCGAATGCCCGAGACGCATTTGCTGAAGCATGGGATCGCATCAATGGCAAGCGCGCGCCGTGGTCTAGCAGTCCGTGGGTGTGGGTACTTGGATTCAGGCTAGTTAAGTGAAAGGATCGAGCATGGACAAGAACGAAGCCAAGGAAAGGATGCGAGCGCTGATCGCGGCAGAGGCGGGAACAGCGTTGCTTTACAGGCTGGCCGCTGCGGACGCGGCTGAGACCATCGATGAGAATAGCGATCTAGAGGTGTCCGCCATGCGCGAACTGATCGAGGAGATCGAGCATCCGATCACGACCAAGGAGGAGCACGATAGGCTCCTCCGCTCCGAGCGGGAGCTGAGGGCTCTCGAGGCGGCCGGCGTCGACAACTGGGCGTGGTACTCGGACGCCATGAGGATGCTCGGTAGCGACAAATGACCATATTGGCAAACACCGGATTCCTTAGGCTAGGCCGCTGGACGGCGCAGGTATACCTCGAGTGGAAGCTGCCAGATCTTTGGATTGGGTGCTTCTGGATGAGGTGCGAGGGCATGCTCAACATCTGGATTTGCCTGCTCCCATGCCTTCCTGTTCACATCAAGATCGTGAGCAAATGACCTTCCCCCGCCGCGCCAGGGGGCGATCTCCGGAATGGGCCGGAGGCGCATGGACTGGCGCGGCGGTATTTATTGAGGAGCAAACGCGATCATGGATATGCATTCAATCCAGGAGCAGGCCTATCGGCTCGCCAAAGAGAAGGGATGGTGGGATGGAGATAGCCACAACATCCCCGAGAAGCTCGCGCTGATCCACTCGGAGATCTCCGAGGCTCTCCAGGAATATCGTAACGAGCCGAGGGACATCGGCGTGCATTGGACCGGAGTTGGAGGCAAGCCAGAGGGATTCCCGGTCGAGCTCGCGGACGCCGTCATTCGCATTCTGGACCTGTGCGGACATCTCGGGATCGACCTGGAGAAGTATATCGAAATGAAGCACGAGTACAACAAGACGCGCCCGTATCGTCACGGCGGGAAGGCGTGCTGATTGCTGGCGACCGTGGAGTAACGGAAGCTCACCGGAAAGGCCGGAGATGCGGGTTCAAATCCCGCCGGTCGCCCAGGCAATACCACACAAGGAGCGAGCAATGACGGCCGAGGAGTTTCAGCATCTGGTCCGGGAGGAGCGAGTCAACCAGGATCGCAAGTGCCCGTGGGCTGCAGGTCGGCGGGACCATTGGGCGAGGATTCTCGGGGAGGAATTCGGGGAGGTGTGCCGAGCCCTGAATGAGCACCGCGACTCGAACGACCTTGCCCTGGTCGACGAGCTTGTGCAGCTGGCCGCAGTCGCACAGCGCATCGCGGAGCAGTTGCCGTAGCCCGATCGTTCCAGCCAATCGTTCCAGGTCGTTCCAGGAGCAGCAATGAAGATCATCCGACTCGAGGCCGAGAGCTTCAAGCGTATTCGCGCGGTCCAGATCACCCCTGCCGGAAGCGTGGTTCAGATCCGAGGTGCCAACGGGGCGGGCAAGTCCTCCGTGCTCGACTCGATCGCGGCGGCCATCGGAGGCGAGCGCCTGTGCCCGGAGGTTCCGATTCGGCGCGGCGAGACGACGGCGCACGTCACCGTCGAGCTCGACGACATGACGGTGACCCGGCGCTGGACCGGGAAGGGGAGCTATCTCGAGGTGACGAATCGCGAGGGGGCCGTCTACAAGAGCCCGCAGAAGATCCTCGACGCGCTGGTCGGAGCGCTCTCGTTCGACCCCGCTGGCTTCCTTCGGCTCGAGCCAGCGAAACAACTCCGGCTTGCGAGCACCCTCGTAGGCTTGGACACGGCGGACCTCGACGCCGAGCGCACTCGCGTGTTCGGCGATCGCACGGTGACAAATCGCGAGGCCGAGCGGCTCGCAGCGCAGATCCACGAGGCTCCGGTGGGCGAGGTCGAGAGCGAGGAGGAGAGCATCTCGGAGCGGCTCGAGGAGATCGGGTGGGCCGAGGAGCAGAAGCGGACCAATGACCAGAAACGGGCAGGCCTGGTGACCCTGCGCGAGAAACACAAGGAGACGGCCGGAGCAATCGCCAAACTCAAGGCGGCGACGGCCGATAGAATCACCGAGCTCAAGGCCGAGATCGCGGCCCTCGAAGTGAAGATCTCGACGCTCACTGAGTCGAGCACGGCCGAGGTGGCGGCTTTCGAGGCACGGCTCGCGGACCTCACCGAGTCCGGGAAGGTCGCCGCGGCAGAGGTCGCCTCGCTCATCGACCCGGATGTCGCCGCGCTCCGAGCCAGCGCGAAAGGGATCGAGGACCGAAACGCGCGCGTCCGGCAGGCCAAAGCCAGAGCCTCGAAGCTCGCGGCGCTCGCGGCGAAACGGCTCGAATCGGACGCGATGACCGCGCGCCTAGCTGCTATCGAGGCCGAGCGGGCGGATCGGATCGCGTCGGCTCGATTCCCGGTGGATGGGCTCGGATTCGGGGATGGGTGCCTGACGCTGAACGGGCTGCCCTTCGAGCAGGCATCCTCGGCCGAGCAGCTCCGCGTGTCGCTCGCGATGGGGCTCGCATTGAACCCGAAGCTGCGCGTGATTCTCATTCGCGACGGTTCGCTCCTTGACGAGAAATCGCTCGCGCTCGTGGCCGAGATCGCGGAGAAGGCCGACGCCCAGGTGTGGCTCGAGGTCGTCGCGTCGGACGGAGCAACGGGCGTGCTTATTGAGGATGGGGCGGTGGCTGGATAGAGAGGTGAGCACAATGGAATGGACGGACATACCGAGCATGCTCGTGTGCAACGCCGAGGCGTGGGTGGAGTGCCATCCGTGGATTTCTCGTCTGGTGGGGTTCTTCCTCGGGTTCGCGTTCATTCAATTCGTAGTAGCGCTCCAGCCTGGGTTTCGCCACCGGCCGCCCGATGAGGAGCCATGACCACGCCACTGGACGATCTGAAGCGCGTCGTCGCCGAGCTCGAATTCGCGCACCTTGTCACGCTCTGTCTCGCTCGCCTTCGCCTCGCAACCGAGAGCCGCGAAGCGACCCTCGAGCGCGTGCTTGCGCTCGCCGAGAGCGCGGTCTGCCGAATCTGCCGAGGGTACGGGCACGGATTCTCGGAGGCCACGTGCTCCGCCTGCAGCGGAACGGGGGCGCGCCCCCGCCAGGAGCGAGAGCCATGAGTACCCCTCTCCCCCGAGTCGCGCTACGTTCGGCGCCAGACGATCGCGAGCAAGCCGGTGCCGCGCGTGAGCTGCTCGCGTGGTATCAGGCGGTAGCGTCTGATCTCGCTCAGGACGAGCGCTCCAAGGAGCAGCCCCCGTGTCCGAGCCTATCCCTCGTGCAGTCGAGCTGATCCGGGTCTCAACCTCGGGGCAGGCCGAGCGCGACACGCCCGAGCTCCAGCGCCGGGCGCTGGACCGGCTCCGAGCGAGTCGCCCGTGCGTGCTGGTCGAGCGGATCGAGGCGCTCGGGGTGAGCGGGGCGCTCGGCGCTGACGCGCGCGCTGACCTGCGGCGGCTCGCGGAGCTCTCCCGCGCGAGGGCGTACGACGAGCTGCGGGTGTGGAGCGTCGACCGGCTCACGCGAGCAGAGGACCCGCGCGAGCGGATGGCCATCTTCGGCATGGCCCTCGACGCCGGCGCGCGGATCCTCGACGCCTCTGGAAAAACGATCGACCCGGGCGACGAGAGCGGGATCGGAGAGCTCGACTGGTACCTCCAGACGTTTTTCGCGGCGAGGGAGCGGCAGAAGATCGTCGCGCGCACTGGCGCAGGCCGGCGTCGGGCGGCCGAAGACGGGCACCTGTCGCAGGGCACGCCGCCCTACGGGAGGCGCTTCGACCGCGAATCTCGGACCTGGCTGCTCGTCCCCGACCAGGCCGAGGTGTACCGGAGGATCGTCGCCGAGGTGCTCGCGGGGCGCTCGACGCGCGACGTGGCGGGGCTCCTGAATCGGGACCGAGTCCCAGCGGTGCGCTCGGATCGATGGTGGGATTCGACGATCAAGCGGCTACTGAACAGCGAGGCGATCATCGGACGGTACCGAGCCTGTGGGTACACCACAGAGATCCCCGCGATCGTCGACGAGGTGACTTGGGCGCGCGCCCGCGCTGCGCTGGCAGGCGCCCGCTCGTCGCCCGGCCCGACACCTCGACGTGAAGCGCTCCTGCGCGGGCACCTCGCCTGCGCTGCCTGCGGCCAGCGCGCGCACGTGATCACCGACGATGCCGAGTCGGCCTCGCGCTACGGATGCCCGCGCCCGAGCCGGCGCCGCGCGGGGACTCAGCCGTGCCCCGATCGGCGCACCCTCCCCGTGGTTGCGGCGGACGCGGCCCTGCGTTCAGCGCTGGTTGAGGTGCTCACAGCGCCCGAGGCCCTGCGCGTCGCGGTCGAGAGCGCGGCGTCGAGTGCGGCGCCATCGGGGCCGAGCCCGGACGCGCTGGCGGACGAGCTGCGCCAGCTTGAGCGCCAGGAAGGCAGGGTGCTCAGGCTGCTCGACGACGAGCTCCTGTCTGAGAGCACCGCCCGCGAGCGGCTCGCCCAGATCCGATCGGCGCGGGCCGACCTCGAGTCCCGGCGCACGCGGGCGCTCGCGGCCGACACGGCGGCTCCGGCCGTAGGCCTAGATGCTGCGGCCGGGCACCTCAGTGAGGCAGTGCGGCGGGCGAGCGCAGCTCGGATGCGGGAGCTCGTCGGGATCCTGCTCCCGATGCGCGCCCCCTACGGAGCGTGGATCCGAGGCGATACGATCGAGTGCGTCGCACGCCTGGCACTGGAGCCCTCCGCGCTGGCCGGTCAATTGGGCCGAGCATCAAGATGCGGTGCCCAATCTGCCGGGGTGCCGCTGCGGTTCGTGGCGCTGGTTGGGTGAGATCAGAGATCAGCGCAGCCCGCTCGCGATGACGAAGTCCGCGGTAGCGGGGTCCCACGTGTAGAGGATCCTGAGGTCTTTCCCAGGCTCGAGCTCGTGCGAGAAAGAGAACGCCCCATCCTCTCCGAGCGACATCACGACCGCGCGCACGTCCACGGCTTCGGCAGCTCCGGAGATCGCGCCCTCGAGCCGGAGCTCGGACGAGCCCTCGATCCGAACGCGGTCTAGCACCTTCGCGGCCGACCCGCTCGGCCGCTCAGTGAGCGAGAGCGTGAAGATGCTCGCCAGGTAGCCGTTCACCACGAGCACGTCGCGTGCTCCGGAGTCGGGCGCGGGACTGGAGTCGGGCTGGATGCAGCCTGCGAGGGCGACGGCGAGCAGCGCTGAGCGCATGAGGCACCTCCTCCGTGAGAGTCGCTCGTTTCCTCCGCGCGGTCCAGCAGTTACAGGCACTTGCGTGATGGACTTGACAGACGCATGCGTCAGTCCTATGCTTGTCTCGTGGTTGAGCGGGAGGGGAAAGCGGGCAGGGATGCCCACGGAGATTCAGATGGACCGCAAGACGCTGGAGACCATCCGCCGCAACGACCTCGCCAGGGCCAATGTCCGCGCCGACCTGTTCCTCGCCGCTCGCCAGCTCGCCCGCGCCCTCGCCATCGCCCGCAGTTCGAAGGAGGTCCGGTAGCCATGTCCGACGCCGCGTACTTCGAGGCGCTGTCCGAGTCGCTCTTCGCCCAAGAGCAGGGCCTCACCCTCGCCGAGCCTACGCTCGCCGAGGTGCTCGCAGCTGCGCTTATGACGCGCACGGTCGCAAGCTTCCCGGCCGGGATTCCGTAGCACTTGACAGGCGCATGCCGCTGGGCTATGATTCTTTCACTGGGAGGGGACAACCGGGCCGGGAGGCCCACGGAGAACGAAATGGCGACGAACCTCGAAGTGCGGACCGAAATCATTCTCGAGCACATGCCGCAGTGCCGAATCGAAGCGCTCCGGCAGGAGTGCGCGCAGGCGGGAGACGGCGACATGGTCGCGGTGTGTGACGATGCGATCTCGGGAGATTTCGACTCCAGGCATCTCGTGGCCCAAATGCTGGCCCGAGAGGAGATCGTGTCGGGCTGCTTTGGCTCCTGGCCGCGCACCTCAGGAGATTTCTCGCGGCCGTAGCCCCGAGCCGCGCGAGTAGCCCTCCAGTCATGGAGGGCCTCTCGCACCGCTCACGGTGCCAGGCCGGGAGGCCGAAGGAGATAGAGATGATTGATTTCATGGCGAGCAACTCCGATTCTCCATGGGCGCTGGTCGCGCTGGTGCTCGCCATCTTCGCGCTGTTCACCGCATTGACTCGGATCGCGAGACCGTAGCGCCACCGGCAAAGGAGGGTGAGATGAAGACCATCGAAGAAACCGTCGCCAATGCTCGGGAAGACCAGGAGCTCTGCGACGAATGCGGAGAGCTGTTCGTCCCCGATGGCGCTGAGCCGGAGGAGATGAACGACAACGGATTCGACGGCTGCACCATGCCTGACCTGACCCTCTGCCCGGCATGCCGGGCGCAAGAGGAGGAGTAATAAATGGAACGCCTGGTGAATCTGACCCCGCACGTGATCAAATTCCACACGGCCGATGGTGATTTCGAGCTGGCGCCAGATGAACGCGGGCCCGCTCGTATCGTCGAGAGGCCTAATGACGCGCTCCCGGTGCTGTGCGCAGTCGTGAGCGGTCAAGGCTACGTCGAGGTGAAGGCCTACGCCGCAGGCATTCCGGTAGAGGTCTCCGGCCTCCCGCCGCCGAAGCCGGTAGTCTCCTACATCGTCTCACGCATGGTGCTCGACTCCCCGCTGGTCGCCGATCGTCGCGACCTCGTGGCCCCAGGCACGGGCCCGACTGACCAGCCGGTGCGAGACGAGCGCGGACAGGTCGTCGCGGTGACGCGGCTGATCCGCATCGTTCGCGCCCGAGATACCCGGGCCGGGAGCGACTACGGCGCCGAGGACCCCACTGGAATGCGCTGCGGACCTCTGAGCGAGTAGTGCGCGCGCCGCGGGAGCCCTCACTCCGGGGTAGGGAGCGGCGATCCACCGGGAGCCGGCCACCGGGCGCATTGGCCGGCACTTTCACGAGAGGCCAACATGACGCGACGCAGCCCTAAGCCCCGCTCTCGAGGCACCGTCCTGTCGGCGGCCCTGCGCGCGATCCGACTGCTGCGCCGAGGGCGCTGGACGATGCCCGAGCTCGGCGACGCACTGGGGCGCAAGCGGCGCACCGGGTATCGACTGGTCGAATCGCTGGAGCGCGAGGGGCTCCGGGTCGACCGGGAGCATGAGGGCCGAGAGGTCTACTACCGAATCACGCGAGAGGCGGTCGAGGAATGGCTGGGGATGGCGTGAAGATCTGCGGCGAGCCGGGCTGCGGCCGGAAGGCTGTAGCGAAGGGCAAGTGCAGCAGTCACTACAGGCGGCTACTGCGCGGCTACGCAATGCGCCCGTTGCGTGGGCCCAGGGGATTGATCGGAGAGGCACGGATGGAGACGATTATCGTCAGGGTTGGACCCGAACTGCTCGAGGCGCTGAAGGCGCTTGGCGCCGCGAACATCGGTGAGGCAACAAGGGTTGCACTCGAGGCGTGGCTCCGGATCCTGGTGCCGATGATGGCGCCACGGCCGGGTGCAGCACCGGCGAAAAGGAGGCCGAAGACGAAGTGATTCCGTGAATCCCTACGCGGCAGGCGCGACACGTAGGGTGTAGTAGCGAGCGAGGCCGGTGTTAGAGCACCGGCCTCGCCCTAGACGCGCCACCTGCTTATCCCAGGAGCCACGTCATGCCGCGCAAGATCGGTCCGTCGTCCCCCCGCGTCAAGAATTCAGCCTCCGCTACAGGACTCGAAGCGCTCGTCCCCTTGAGCGTCGCGCAAGGCCGCGCCGTGTTCTCGGCGTGGGCGCAGAGCATCACGATCTCCGAGCGGCTGCGCACCGAGCCTCTGTCCCGAGATCTGGTCGTGAAGACCTGCCCGCTCTGCTTGCGCAAATACACGATCGACGCCTGGCAGTTCCTCAAGCCGCTCGGTATTCAGCGCACCGGGCTGCCCACGGTCGCGATCGAAGAGCGCGACTGCTACTGCGGCAACACCCTCGGAATCACCATCCACGTCCCGGGAGGCGCCACGTGAGCGCCTTCCCGAAGCGGTGCTCGTGCGGCATGTCGTATCCTCGCGACGAGTGGTTCGCGATTCCGCGCCCCAAGTATCAGGCAATCGGTCTCGACGACACGATCCTAGAGTCGCGCGATTGCCCGGTATGCGACTCGACTCTGTACCTCACCATGTCCATTCGCCCCGCGGCCGATCAGACGGTCCCGGTCGGCGACGGAGACGAGCTGCGGATCGGGGGTTCCGCGTGAGCGCCCTCCCTCGCGTTACCTCGAGCGATCTGGTCTGCGCCGACTGCGGCAGACAGGCGCCGTTCGTCGTGGCGTCGGCCGAGCTAGGAGCCGTTGCCGGGCTCTGCTCGGTGTGCGTCTCCCTCCGGGGCATCGGTCCCGCCTTCGCGCTGGTCGTCGCAGTGGCGAAGCAGCGCAGCACCGAGCACCAGTACCGGGCCGCACTGCAGCGCCTCGGCGCAGAGGTGATCCAGTGAGCGCCGTCATCTGCGCCGGGTGCGGCCAGAGAGCGCCATTCGCCCTCACGGCGTCGGCGCGAGGAGAGCACGTCGGGCTCTGTCGCTCCTGCGTGAGCTCGCTCCAGAGCCCAGCGCTGGCCGCGCGCGGCCTCGAACGCGAGGTCTCGCGGCGCATCCGCTGCGAACTGGCCTCGATCGAGTGGGGCGACGAGGGGGCGCAGTCCAGAACTGAGTGTATAGATGACGGCAATACATCGTGTCGTCGGCGCCGTAGGATTGAGGTGGCGCGATGAAGCTCGCCGACCTCGATGAGTCGGACTTCAGCGACCTGTCCGAGCCCGATCGCTTCCCGGCCGCCCGCCCGCCAGCTCCGCCCCCGCCAGTCCGGGAGCGGCAACAGACCGTCATCGCCGAGGGACCCCTCCCCGAGGCGCAATGCCAGCACGCCTGGCGCGGCGACGCCTACCGGACATGTCTTCGGTGCGGAGCGCACGTAGCGCCTGCGATCGACCGGCAGGTGACCGTCGCCATTCCTCGGCTGCCCCCACCGCTGCCTCCCGAGGTGCTTCGCGATCGACAGCAAACAACGATCGCGCCCGTATCGTACGAGCCTCGCGTGTCATTGTCCGAGCGCATGGCTGCGGCCGAGGTGCGAGCTGAGAGCGAGGTCGGTGTGCTGAGGGAGCGGCTTCGACGACTCGAGTCCGCGGCCTCGACAGCGCGGGCCAACCTTGTCGCGCTCGACACGGAGCCGCTCGCGCGACTCCCTCACGATTCACTACTGCCTTGGCAGCGGGCTCGGATTCGTCAGGCGCTGACGATCCTCGGGCTCGCGCTTGGAGATGGCTGATATGCCCGACGACAAGGACCGCCTGCCGACGCCTTGGAATCCCGGAATCACGGCCGAGGTTCGAGAGCGCGAGGAATGCAAGCCCCAGTATTCTCCGTGGCGCAGCGCCGCCGAGCTTGTTCGCCAAGCCGTCGCGCTCATCGGCGGGTACCACGAAGAGCAGGCCGTGTGGAGGCTACTGGACGCGGCCGGGAACCTAGTCGAGTCGCTGAGGTATCACGGAATGGGAATAGATTCACCGACGCCAGGTGGCTGGCGCCTGGTGCGCGAGTTCGACCGCTCGAAGCAAGCGCGGGAGATTAGGGGTCGGTGACGCTCGTGAAGCGCATTGTCACGTTGGACACACTGGAGATTCGAGACAATGACCGTCGAAGAAGGGGCAATGCTGCTGGACAGGACCCACGTGATGCGAGTTGTCTCCGCTCGGAGGAAGCTCAGGGACGCGGCGAGCGCGCTGTTGCGTGCTCGATACGGCGACGGAGAAGTTGACGCCGCAGCCCTGGCTACCTTCGAGACTGCGTGTCGAGACGCAGCAGAGGATCTGGAGGAGGCGTTCCCCTAGCCGACGCGCCCCGCCCAGGAATCAATCGAAAGCACTGGCCACGCACGATAGGGGAACGTGAAATACCCGCTCATCCCCCAATCGTCGCCCCACGAGTTGCGCACAAGCAGCGACTCGTCGATGTCATCGTAGCCCACCGCGAGCACCGCATGCCCGCCGAGGATCCGCTCTGTCGGACTCGGCTGGCGCATGACTCCGGTGCTCGCGATCTCGGGGCCCTCGAAGCTCTCTGGCACCGAGAACCCGAATGCTACAGGGTGCCCGTCCGCGAGCTCGACTCGAACATCTTCGAGGCTCTCGAGGCGATGGTAGCTCACGATCCGGCGCGAGAGCCCGGCGCTGAAAACATCGTCGTCCGGACGCTCGAGGTACGGGCCCGGGTCGTCGTCAGAATAGGGCCAGCCCGCTTCAGGTGACGCGCCGTGGTAGTGCAAGCCCTTGAATGCGTCTCGAAGGTACGCCCCGCTGTCGTACGCCTCGGACCCTGCGAGCCGGCGAGAGTACCAGTAGACGAACAGCCGCGAGAGCGGGGTCACATCATTGAGCTCGGTCGCGAGCCACGCGGTGATCGCGTTCGCAACGCAGCTCCCGAGCGAGCCCTGGTCGACGACCGCGGGGCAGCGCGGGGCGAGCGTCACGTGCGCCGGGCGCGGGGTCGCCCGAGGGCGAGGGGCGAGCAGTCGGTCACGGTGGTCGGCGAGGTCCGGGACCAATCCGTAGCGTCGAATGATTTTCATCTTTTGTGTCTCACTGGATGCTGTCCAACGGGATGCTGTCTCACGGCATGGATGCGCGAACGGCCGCGTCCTTGGCCTCGAGCAGTTTGCGCAGCGCAACGCTCCTCTCCGCGTTTCTCGAGAGCGTCTCGTGAATGCGCTCGGCCAATTCACAGAATGGGCGCGAGACCTGCTGCATGGGCTCGGGCAAGTGCGCGTATTCGAAGTACCGCATGATCTTCTCTCTCTCGTCCATCACTTCCTCCTTCGCGCCCGCTCACGCCGACGCACGTCATCGAGTAGCTTCTCGCTATTCCGCTCGTCTCGAGCTTCGAGTCGCAAAATCCACACGGAGAATGCTGCGAGGAGCACGGCCGCTGCGACGCATACGGTCAGCGCCACGCTCACCGAGCGGCTCGCGCCCGATTCGACAGCGTCCCCTGGTAGAGCTGCGCCCGCTGGTAGATCTCGGCCTCTAACAGCACCGGGCCGGCGGCCGGTACAGCCCGCGTCCCGACGCCACTCGTGACCTGGGAGTAGACGACCGCCCACGCGCAAGCACCGGCCTCGCCGCCCGCCGCAATGATCTGGTCGAGCACCGGCTGCCAGTCGTGACGCGGATCCTGAATCACGGCGACGATCGCGGCGGCTATCGCGGGGACGCGCGGCTTCACCGCGTCCGCTCCGCACTCGAGCAGCTCCACGACCACGGGCGGGATCACGCCGGGCGTCTTACAAGCCGAGAGCGAGGTCAGCGCGAGGCCAAGCACGAGGACCTTGGCGACGCTGCGGAGGCCTGGGCTTGCGAGGCCGAGGACGAGCGCGATGGAGCTCACGATCTGCAACGCCAGGGCGAACGCTGGAATCTGCGGGAAGAACTGAGAGAGCGCCAGGAGCGTAGGCCCGATGATGGCGTACGCGAGCGCGGCCCACTTCACCGCGCCCGGTGGGAGCCACGGCGTCCCCGTCGGAGACACGGGAGCGGACAGCGAAACGGGCGCAACAAGCGGGACCGGCCCCACGGGTGTGCGCTCCTGGGACTCGTATCGGATCTCGGCCATGCGGATTTTCCTTTCTTTGCAGCGGGTTGTGGGTTGCGAGTGGCCTTGACTAGTATTTCAGCACCTCTATTCTGAAGTGCGTAAACGTCCCAGTGAATGCGGCGGCGGTTCCATCTCGATACGAGCCGACGAACGCGCGCCAGTCCGCAAACGAGCCCATATAGGCGATGTTCGCCGACCCGACAATCGAGGGCCGAAACCCTGCTATCAGCGATAGCGCCGAGTCGGCCGGGTACGCCCCAGTGTAGGGAGCAGCATAGATATTGAATCGCTGGTCCATGATTCCATTCGGAAACTCTATGAGCATCAGTTCGTACGAGTTCCATGGAGCACCGACGACCACGACGTTGCTGTTCGAGCCGTTGAGGGTCGGGCACGAGACATAATTGTCTCCTCCGTTGTACTGGTGTTTCGCGACCAATGCTGACATCGCAGAGGCCCTATGGGCGATCCCTGCCACGTTGGTCTTGTAGTTCTGATCGTACACTCCTTGCGCTCGAGTCCACACTCGAATAGGCGTGTCCCATCGACATCCTTGGAGCGCGGTCGCCAATGCCATTTCAAGGCTGGGGGCCGTGAAGCTTGACCCTGATACGGTGCTGGCTTGGTTCGGTTTGATCTGAAGTCCGACCCCATTGACGATCGCCATAGCAGAGGCTTCATTCGCGGTGCCGAACTTATGGAATACATATCCTCCGATGGTGTAGTCGCCGTCGGAAACCAAGGTCTGATTTGGCTGGGCCGTGAAATCCATGTCGACGAGCGGGGTCCACGTTCCCGTGTCGGCCGCTGCGGTTCCGGTTACGCTTCCGATGATGGGGCTCGAGAATGTCTTCGAGCCGGCCACGGTTTCGTCTCCGGTCTTGTGGACAACGGCTGAGTCGGCGGCCTTCGCTGCCAGGTCTCCCGTAAGCCCTGTAACGTCCGACTCGACGTGCGCGTGAGCCAATGGAGCGCGTGCGTCCGACAGCCGCGCATCGTTCCCCTGGCAGACGGTGCTCACGGCGGCCCCATAGACGGGAGACAGCGTGCGGTCCGAGCTCAGGTCCCCGCCTCCCTGAAGTCCTCCGCTCGTGGCGACCTGTCGAGTCGTAGGCACCCGTGCGGCCAGGTCCGTCGCGAGCCCCGTGACCTGGGACTCGGCGATCGTCACCGGGTCCGCACCCGCGGCTCCATGCGTGGCCGCGTGCGCGAGCGCGATGAGCGTGCTTGGCGCCGACACCTCGAGCACTTCGGGCGCCACTGGGACTTCGATTTCGATTACGTCGACGCTCATTCGATCACCGCGTTGATGACTTCGAGGGCACCGTGCAGGAACGTGAACACGGCGTGTTCGGGAGCCGGGGTCGTCCACCGGCATGCGTAACGAAACGATCCGTGAGCCGCGAGCGTCGCGCTCATCGCCACGTTGCCGTTGACGGCGTCGGAGGTGTCGAATGCGAGCGCAGCGATCAGATCCCCGTCGTATCCCGTGCGGACCTGGCCCGAGAATGCGTATCCGACCATCGACTGAGCGACGCCTGAGGAGTTTCTGAAGTGCAGCAATCTCCGGAATGTGTCGCTCTGCACGTGCTCAAGATTCGTTTCGGTCATGGTGTCCTCGGAAGAATCAACCCTGCGAACACGATTGCCCGCCGGTCACGTCAAGCTCGAGCGCGGCCACGAGCGCATACCCGGGGCACGCCCCGTCTCACTGCCTCAGCCGCGCCTCGATCCACTCGACCGCGCGGGCGACGCGAACCGGGTCCAGTGTCGCGACCTCGAAGGCGTTCGCC
>Ga0137347_1000005_pt1 | contig 25111 bp, 42 predicted proteins | sample EasRivERMLT590_2_FD_104756 | JGI IMG/M metagenome (GOLD analysis project Ga0137347, IMG submission 104756) | Soil microbial communities from meander-bound floodplain in the East River, Colorado, USA - East River MetaG ERMLT590_2 | ecosystem: Environmental > Terrestrial > Soil > Floodplain ...
AAATTCGATCTTTAATGTGTAAGGATCGGGGAACACAGCTTCAAGGGCAAGGGATGTAATGTCGGAAATATGATATTGTAATTGCTGTTGTGTTTGTAAACCAAGCTGTTGAATGATTACTCTGGCTTGTTCATGTTCCACTACTTCAATTTTCAATTGCTTTATTTCCTGAAGAAGGGATGTTAACTTCTTCCTGACACTAATCCTTTCCCCTTTCTGCCGTTCAAGTTTTTTTCGTAACTCCTGAATTTCAGTTCTCATAAACTATACTTTTCCTCAAGTTCTGAAATACCCTTGGTGATTTGCTTATCCATTGCCTTTAAATCGGCCAGCATTTCTTCGAGTTTCACATTGGCATCTTCTACTGACTTGCAGCCGTAATCGTCTTTTAGCTGCTTGGTAAGGGCTGTTAACTGCCCTTTTAATTCTGATTCCTGCCTGGCTGAATCTTCAACCTTTTTCTTCAGCTTTATTAAATCCTGTTCTGTTTTCATATCTTTTTACCCTCCATTGCTTTATAAATAATTGAAATCACATTTTTACTTACATCCGGGTTTGTATGTTTGAACACTTCCACATTTTCTTCGAAGCTTTTAAAGATGCTTTTGTCAGGATCATTTAAAAGATTCAAAGAAGAAACAAACGCGGTTAACCGGGAATCCCTTTCTTCTACGTGCTGTAAATGCTCACGTGAAATTGCTTCCTGATGGAATGGGAGAAATATAGGTTCTACCGTATTTGATTCAGCGTACCACAAATAAACCCGTGGATGAAAATCGTACTGAATAGCAGTGTGTCGCATTAAAGAACCAGGATTGACAAGTAACCTGCCATCGTATTCTTCCACAAATGCCTGATGATTATCCCCGGTAACAATTAAATCATACTGTGGGTACTTCTTCAACAATCTGGAAGCTTTCGGGGCAGTGCATCCGGGAAACGGTTCCACATCTTTGTAAACCATGATGTGCCAAACAAGGACTTTATTATATCCAATAGGTTCCTGCCCCCAATGTGTTCCATCAAGAATTTTAATGGCCTTGGCCTGTGCTAAAGTATACGCTCCACATTTATGTGCCAGTTCTAAATTATGCTGTGGTAAATCGTGATTCCCATATACGGTTTCAAATTTATCCGGGATATGTTCAATTAACTTACTCAGAAGCTCAGGGGAGGGCTTCCAGTGGTCAAAAAGATCACCGGAATGCTTAACCGGACAATCATACTTCTTTTGCAATTCAGCCACAAAATCGACTGCTTCCCATTGATCATCATCAAATTCCCGAACGTATGCAATGGGAACATTTTCCCTGATGTGCCAATCGGCAGTGTGAATTGCTGAAACTGGTCCTTTGTGCTTACTTGGTATTATCTTAGTTCTCATAATAAAATTGTAATTAAAAATAAGAAAATAACACAAATCATAAGGATACTAATGATTGTACAAATGATAGCCAACAACCATTTGAAAATTTTATCTTTCATTTCTTTTTTGGTTTACTTCCACAAAATGGACAAATCTCCGGGTATTCACTCTCGTACTGAGCGTGTAAAGTGGTATGTTCCTCTTTCACAATTTCCAAATCAGAATTTACATCTTTAATAGTGGAACATAATGTAAATAATCGCTTATGAGAAAGCTTCAATTCAGATTGCTTTTTAATAAGTTCCAATAATGAATCTATTAAAACACCTGCGGGCTTGATCTTTTGAATAATTGTGTTATGTTCCACATTTTCTTCAAACGTAGCAATCAGATCATTAAGAGATTCAGCCTTTGCAGTTAACTCACGCTTCTTATTAATAAGTTCCAATAATTCATCAATATCTTTCCCCATCCCAGCCACATTTTTAAATGCAGCAAGCTTGTTATTGACAGTAGTGATCTTATCCAGTAATTTTTCTAAAAAATCATATTGACGTTCCTGAAAGGTATACTGCTTGTCAAGTTCTTCCAAAGCTTCCACTTCAATTTCAAAAGTTTCCAGGTATTCAAACGTTTTAAGTTCCAATCGGCTTTTTTCAAGATCGCTTTCCTTATGTGCTACTATTTGGTTCTTTTCCAAACACCACCGTTTAATATTTGACTGTGCTGTGTCAATCTTATCCAGGTGGGCAATCTTATTGAAATGACCTGCAACTTCCCCTGATGTATTGTGAAACAAAAAGAAGGAATCCTTTTGCATCTGAAGGTTCAAATCGTCCAAGTTTAAAGCATTCTGTACTTCTATTGGAACTTCATTGCGAAAAGCTTTGAAAGGGGGAAGATCGTTTAAGTTGTAAGATCGTTCTTCCCCTTCCTTTCTTGAAACAGTGTGGTCATCGCTGGTAGTTGCTTGAACAAGTGTATTCCCCCCCCACCAAGACGCATAAGCCTTTCCGGCAGGTTTATTCCAGCGGAGCAAACGCAGTGCTCGGATAATGGAACTTTTACCAGAATCGCTGGCACCGACAATAACATTCACTCCCGAATGAAAATCAAAGTGTGAATTTTTGTGTGCCTGATAATTTTCAATGTCGAGTGTTAAAAGCATACTACGGTAATTTTACAAGTAACATTTGAGGGGGAACTGCTGCTACCAACGTATTATTAAATACATTTTCTATTTTGTATAAATAGATAAATCCAGTTTCAGCAGATATTACAGCTAAATCGGCTACCACATCAATGGATTGAGTGAGGTTGAAATAAATTCTATAAATATCCATAAGTTTTCCTTTTTCCATACTAATATTCTTTAACTTTTAAGTTTGTAATCGCTTCCATAATTACGTAAGAATCGACCTCACGCCAATTGTATACCTTTTCAAGCCGATCAAATGTACGGCCATGCACAGAAAGACTGTCATAAATACGCACGTAAACTTCATTAGGTTGACGGTAAAACCGAACCCAACTATTAAAAACATGTTGACTTGCAGTGATGACACCAACAGTTTGTATATTCCGTTGATTGTGTAAGGGTGGGGTAACAACTTTAGCAGAAAGTGTAATCAGATATTGCCCTGATTTAGCAAGCAGTTTGGCAATAAATTTAAACATCATATTTTGTGTTTTTAGATTTAAAATTTTCATCATCAAAATCGTCATCGGTAACCCAATGAAACCTTCCCCCGTACCAAACTTTGTACTCGTCATCGGTAACGTTTATTACAAGAACAAGTGTTCCTATTGGGATGCAATGTCCCGAAACATTCTTTGTAATTTTAAGTAAATCCCCATTGCTCATTGGTCGTATAATTTTAACTGTTCATTTACCTTTTCAGTATCAAGTTTAAATTGTTCTTCAAAAGAAATTTCACTATTATGTGAGTGAATGATGTTTAGTACTGTTACACCCCCTTGGGAATACCCCAACTCGTAATACATAATCACTTGCTCACGGGTGTATAACTTAGTTTTTTGTGGTTTACTGTTAAGCGCTAAACTAAGTATCATCATTCCTAATATCATTCCTAGTACAGGAAATATAAATTGTTTCATTTGTAAATAGGTAAAATTGTGTACTCATAAATTCCCCCAGTATCTTGCATATCCAGAATGGCCAACTCAGCACATTCCCTTGTAAGAAAATCCTCCTTAACTAAACATAGTGTTACTGACCTGTTATAATACCTATCTTTGGTTGGTATTAAACGGTAAATGGTAAAAGTTTTCTTCATTTAGTTTAGGGTTTTAATAACATACTCTTTTCCATCTTCAAACCCCTGCGCGTATGTTTTTTCACCCGATTTAGACTTAGCCCCCTCATTGTATACCCATTCTAAAAACTCGGGTATTTTTAGAAATGTAAACTGTGCCTTATCAACAACACTTTGTATCTCCGTAATTGAAGCGGCAAGTTCAATGTACTTTTTAAAAATTCTGTCCCTTTCTGCGTTTGTCATTTTAAATAGTATTAATTATTTGTATTCAGATTTAGCAAGTTCAAGTAAATGAAGGGCATCTGCTTCATTATCATCGTTTCCAAGATACCCATATGCCTTTTTAGCCGCAGCAATCATTGCAGGTTTTCCGGCATTGCCTTTACCAGTAGCAAATTTCTTTATTTCCTGTGAAGAATACCCCCGATACTCTACAAAGTTATCTTCACACACAACTTTTATTTGCCCCTGAAGTTCTGATTGGACGATAATTGCTCCCTTGTGTTGGCCACCTGGGCGTTCGAAAACAACCAGATTAATACACTCAGACTTAATGACTTCATTAAGTTTACTACGCAGCCGGAGTAATCGCATCCCAGCGCTCTCATCTCTGCGTGGTGTAAGGTTCCAGACACCGTACAATTCCTGGCTAATTGCGTATCCACAATGGGTGGCAACATCCAATGCCAAAATTCGCATTGGATTTGCTTGCTTAAGTCCAAGCTTAATAGAAATATTTTCAACTCCACAAAATACTTTACCGATGCCGAGGACAGTACCTTTAGTATCATTGCCATTTAAAACGGAGACATCTTTGTTTGTATTTTTAGTTCGTCCCATCTGGTGTATTCATTTTTAATATTTTAATAGCAAATTCGTATTCATTGATATTGGCAGTGATGCGTGCAACATACATTTCATAAGTAACACCATCAATCCACTTTTTTTCGTATGCATCCACAGCTTTTTTCAAGTCCCCTTTATACGTCAATAATTCGGTTGCAAGTAAAAGGATTACATTGTTGACTGGAACTGGTCTTACTTTATTCATCGTGATTTCGGTTTACGTTCAAATTCAAATTTACCTTCAATTTCTTCCCACAAAGAAATAACTTCTTCCTTCAGAGTAGCAACAAGATCATTATTTTCAACATAAGCAATAGCCTCTTCCATAGATACACCTACACTTTCTCCACCGACAGTATACGTTGTGTTCTTGGTGAAATCTTTTATATATTGGAGATTGGCCCGAATGTCATCAACACCATAATCGAATATGATGTACACCGGAGCAGTACGATATGGTTTCCACACTGAGTTTTTATAAACCTCAAATGTAGTTTTTATCCCAATAACCTTTTTAATCTTTTTACCAGCATGTATTTTTTCAACAGTAATTTTTTCAACTTCAGCCGCCTTTAAGCGAACAGAAGCGTAAAAGCCGATTGCTTTACCACCGGGAGATTCAGTTTTAGGGCCGTAGCCGGATGCATTGTCTCTGATTTGATTGGAACAAACCATAATATAATTTTTGTCAACCAATATACGGGCATTTTTACGCAACCCTTCAGAAAATTCCTTAGCCCTACGCATCCCCATTTTATCCCCTTCATCCTCTCCCATTTCCAAAGCAGTAGATAATGCCGCAAGTGAATCCGTAAATGTTCCATTAATAAGCTTGGTATTTTTTGGTTGCCAAGCACGTATATTTTGGAACACTTCTGTCACCATATCTGGTTTGTCATAATCCATTTCGGCAGTATCTAAATCGAACATCTGTGCAAACTGTGTATTTAACCTTCCCTCAGGATCATCAAACCGAACCTGGCCACCTTTACGTTGAACATCCCCCGCCATCTCACAAAGTAAAATAGTCTTGCCCGAGCCATTGGGGCCGAATATTTCAACAAATATTCCACCGGGAAATCCACCACCGTGAACACGGCCACCAGATACTGCCAAATCAAGTAAAGTTGAGCCAGAACTTATCAACAGCTTCATATTCCCCTCAAGCTCTTTTTTATCCTGCACAAGGGCAGCATTTTCTACTTTACTTTTTACCTGTTTGCTCAATGTTTCTACTTTAGTTCGTCCCATTTTATTTTATTAATAATTTCAGTAACTTTTGCTATCGGAAGGTGACGACCATACAGTGTTTTTTCCAACTCAGCTTTGAATTTTTTATTGGTCATTTTACCCCTGTTTTTATATTGGAACATAATTTTGCCCACTATTTCATCAGTAAGCTTATCTTCCAAATTATCCAACGCAATAGATTCATACCACTTAAATAAAGCAGATTGAATAATCCCCGTTTTAGTAAGCCCCTTAGCGAGAATAAACAACTCCAAATAATAAGTAAACTGTAGGGGCATAAAAGCCCCCACAAGTTTCTGTTCATCCATATTAAACAACATTTTCCCCATTGCTTACCCTTCTTTTTTATCAATGCATGCTTCCCAAATCTTGCACTTACCACAGTCATCAAAGTCATCTGTGTCTTTACCGAAAATGTGCCCATGTGGGCATTTGTTTTTGCCATCGGCAGGTGCCGGTTTGACATCGCTTATTTTAGCCTTTTTTGCAACCTTTTCTTCTGGTTCTACCTTTTCATCGGCTTCAGGTGCTTTCACCTTTTTTTGACCAGTTCCTTCGCAAATAGGACATTCTTTTCCACGGCTGTTCTTACCGGTTCCCTGACAGGCAACACAAATTTCACCTTTTGGTTTAGTTTCTACTTTTTTTTTACTTTCTGGCTTGGTTTCTACTTTTTTTTTAGGAATTTCGATACCGGCAGCTTTCGCTACAGCATTGCGGAAAGCATTGACATCATCTTCATAATCGTCAGGATCAACTTTTTTCAATTTGTTGTCCTTAACATACTTACGAAGCTTGCTGTCAGTCATGGGAGCAATTGTTTCCCAAGTATCCGTAGGCTCATCTTCTACTTCCTCTTCAGGTACATCTTCGTCAACTCCTGGTAACTCAATATCTAATTCGTCTGCAACTGCTTCACAAAGAAGGTTAACATCACCATCAAAATCATCAATATTAATGTCAAGTTCTTGTTGTTCAATCACAGCTTCCAAATCGTCCTGATCCATTTCTACCAATTCTTCAGCAGTCGGGGGAGCAAGTTTCTTTTTCTTCTTTTCAACAGGTTTTTCAACTTTATTAACAACCTTGGAAACCTTAGCTGGTGGTGCTGGTGCATCTTCATCCTCATCAACTTCCTTTGGTGGCTTTGCAGAAGCAGTGGTTTTCTTGCTACGCACCGGGGTATCATCTGTATCTTCTTCAACATCTTCTACAGACTCAGCTTCGAAGAATTTTGCTTTCAGTTCAGTGTAAGAAAGGATTTTGAAAACCCCATCTAAACATGGGATTTCATCCACAATGCTTTCATCGTATGCTTCTTTTCTTTTGATAAAATCAACACGTGATGCTTGTGCAAACGGTTTTGAGTTCCCCCCCATACTGCCTTTGGCAAACCTTACTTCCAGTGTTAAACCTTCTTCAAGGTCTGGGAATACTTCAAATTCTTCGTCAGCTTCCACTTCTTCATTCAGTTTGTTTTGAAAACAGTATGCAGAAATGTCAAAAATATGTGGAACTTCTTCAAACTTATCATGTCCTTTTGGGATGATGATATACAAATTCCTACTCTTAGGCCATAAATCTTTTAGTTCTTCCTTGTCTGCTCCAGCACGGGACTGTGCTTTTGCGTGCTCACAAATAGGACATCTTTGACCAAATGAAGCTGGACAAATTACAGTATCATTGTCTGCACCGATGTTTCTATGAACTTTAAACGGACGTGTGTACCACAACTCACCGGGAACAGCGATCCCATTTTCAGTATCCCTATCAGGATGCTTTTCATCATTCACCCGGTACGGGATAATGTCGAATTTAACTTTTGAACCAGGTTCCGGGGAAAACGACTTCAGGTCACGTGGGACGTTTAAATATCCAAAGGCTGAATTGTTCCTTTCAGATTGTTGTTTTACATTCTTGGCAACCTTGCCGCGAAAACTACTCTTTTTACTACTTTTCTTTGTACTCATGTTACTTGTTTAAAGATTAAATATTTACTTTTGGGTTCTACCCCCTTTTAACTTCTGTGCAATACCAGCTTCAGATTTAAGCTTACGCTCTGCTCTCATAGCAGAAAGATCATGTGGGACGGACGGCCCGGCAAAATACCCTGCATTGTGCAAGCGAACCAAGTTTTCCAAAGCTGTTTTCCTTTGGTCGAAAGCATCCACAGCACCACGTGCCACATTGTATTCAAACTTTGCTTCCAGGTACTCAGCATTTGCTTCCTTGTAAGCTGGCTGCATTTGCACTGTAGCTTCCACAACTTTGTCGGTAATCTTTTCCACTTTGAACTTATCAGGATTGGTTCGTATTTCTTTATCCAATTCTGCCTTAACAAGTTCCAAAGCTTCCTTTGCTTCATCCCGTTCTTTTTCCATCCGAGCGCAATGCTTTGTGTACTTCAGCATTTTTGACGGCTGATCAAGCCACTCAGAATCAAGAAGTTCCGCATCAATTTCGATGTCTTTTTCGTAATCTATTGCCATAATTTATATTTAATAAGCGTTAAAAATTTTTCTAATCCATATTGGAATACGTTCCAATTTATCCTCTGCGATTTTACGCATCCGTTCGTTCATTATACTTTTTGTCTGAGAATAATTGTCCGTATACACAAACAACCCGTCTTCATCCACCATTTGCTTTTCAAGCTCAGTCATATTACTCCCCTTTTATTATTTTGTAACAGTTAAACACTACACCCGGGAACCCAATATTATACATTGGTTCCCAAAAAACCTCCATAATAGCTGCGGCCTGATTATTTTCAGCTTTTAGTAAAACAGATTGGCAGTAACCTAAAACCATCCGACGAATTCCCTCTGGTTCCTGATCTTTTAAACCTACAAGAATGGAAGAAACCTGTTTCCAACTGCCATTTCCTATCAACACCCGGCACAATTCTATCACCTGACTTTGTTGTTCGGCAGTCTTTTTTGCAATGGATAACCGTTTGTCAGGATCAGTTTGTAAAACTTGTTCCAATATTTGCAGAGCATCCCGTGGCCGACCAAGTGAATCAGTAACAATCTGATTTAAAACATCTTCTTCAATCACTTGCTTTTTTACCTTAGCAGTAGCTTTGAGTAAACCAATCATTTGTGGATCACTTAGCGGTTTTAACTGAAACTGACTACAGCGATTTCTTACAGCAGCAGCCAGTTTATTTGGCTCAGTTGTGCAAAGGATAAAGTAAACATGGGGTGGTGTATCTTCCAACATTTTTAATGCCGCGTCCTGTGCCTGAGCAGTTAAGCGATGCACTTCATCCAATACCCACACCCTTACATCACCTTCCAATGGGGAATACCCCATGTTTAACCGGATATCCCTAATAGTATCCACACCATTGAACTGGGCTGAATCCATTTCCATGTAATCACCGCCAACACATCCCAGGGAATCTTTTACGATTCTGGCCAGTGTTGTTTTTCCACTTCCTGTTTCCCCGTGGAATAAAACAGCATGTGGGAATGTTGTTTTGTTTGCAAGCATATTTTCCAGTGTGGAAATGATGTCTGTATTGCCTTTTACCTGTTTAAAAGATGTTGGGCGTACTTCATTGTATAAACTCATTTTTTAATTTTTAAAATGGAACGTAACTTATTAACATAAACTCAGGATCAATTTCAACCCCGTGACGTAACTGCACATTGTGCCGAAGGGTAATTGCCCGGATGTTGTCTTTGTGATACCCAAGTAAGGGGTTGATCCGGTCAATTGTAAGTGAAGCAGCGGTTATACCTCGCAATTTATCATATCCTGTCATATCACAAAATTGAGTAAATTCATCCAAGGTTAAACTGAAATATTTTTCCCTACGTTTTGCATTTGTTTTTAAGGCTGCAAATATGTATTTAATTGGATACCTATCCCTATACTTATGTTGGACGCAACACTTACAATAACGCCGATGCGGTGCAGCTTCACTTTGGCAATCAGGAGTTTTACACTTCATATTTCTATTTCTTTTTTAGACGACCAAGGTTGATCAATACCTGTTGCTTCCATTTCAACAGATATTGGCACAATTATCCACGGGAACTGCTTAGGCAACCAAACGGATGTTACATTGTGGATTGTTTTCACTACATGATTAAATTCAAGTGGATACACATCCAAAATCATACTATCATGAATCTGCCCAATCAGTTTTGTTTTCCATTTTTCTTTTGTAGCAATCCGATCAATTTCAATGAAGCATTTTAACAGACAATGAAAAGCAGCACCTTGTACCGGGTAATTGGTTGCATCGTTTTTTGACATCGGGCCAAAACACCTAAACCCTGTATATAAATCGACATACCCAGTTTTTAGGAAAGTGTTGTAAGTATCTTCTTTCCACTTTTTGTACACTGGGAACCGTTTGTTCCAAAAGTGATCTTCAATCTTTTTCAGATGTTCCACAAATGCATCGAATGACTTAATGCCCTTTTTTGCAAGATGATCCGACAAGTTAAACTTAGCAAGTGGGGGATCAAATCCTTGAACCATATCAATACCCTGATGTTGTTTCCACTTGCCTTTCCCTAACCCACACCACTCCACAGCAAGAGAAACAGCATTATTTTTATAGTAATCACCGTAGAACTGTGGAAAAACAAACCCATTCTTGGTTGCTTTACGAAGGAACTTATGTGCTTTAATGTCACCATCAAATTTATCCAGCATAAAAATTTGTTGTGCCATATCTCGATGCATATCATTCTTTTTAGAATTAGAAACGTATTTTATCAATTGTGGGTCTTTGTTGTAGCAGGTGGATACACCGACTTCTACGGATTTAAAATCGCTTTCTAATAAGATATGCCCTTTGCGTGGGTAAATAATTCCCCGGCAAATTTTAGCTATTTCTTCATCCCTCACGGGTATATTTTGCCAGTTTGGAGAATTTGAACTGCTGCGGAAAGTCCTGACAGTGTGCAAGTTATAAAATGGATGTATTACCCCATCGACAGTTTCCCGTTCAAATCCTGACAAAACATCGTGTGCTTTTTTATACCTTGTCTTTTCAGAATAATATGCAAGTGTAGGGATATTTAACTGCTTTAACCCTTCCTCATCAGTGGAACCTTTCTTATTCAGTCCTTCTTTACCCCCGGCGGTTAATTTTGCAGGTTCAATCTTTTTGACATCATATAAAAACGTCCCAAGCTGTGGTAAACTGTTTGGATTTACTTCTTCATTTGTGGATGCTTGCCATTCTTTAAAGAAATCTGTTTCCCGGAACTTCTTTTCAAGCCTTTCAATTTTGCGGAGCATGTGGGCTTTCTTAACTTCCAGACCTTCCATGTCGATCCTAACCCCCTGCCTTTCGGCCCTGGCCAAAGCTAAAATTCCATCCTGCAATAATTGGTAGGCTTCTTTTGTTTTAGGATTAACTTCCATAATTTAAAAAGGTATTTGATCATCCATAATTTCCATCTGCAAATTTGCAAGCCGGTATTCATTAATAGAATCTAAGGCACAGTATTTCATCAATTTGTGCCTTCCATCCTCAGTTGAAATAAGTTCCAATATTTTATTAAATGAATTTGCATTCTTATCATCTCCTTTAAGATATGGTGAAATTTCGCTATCGTAATCTGGGATTCCCAATTTTATAAACGTTTGGAACTTAAGACCAACAATTCCTTCTCTGTTGTCAAGAACATGTGCTGCCAACATTGAATCGAAACCCCAATTTTTTACTTCTGCTTTTAGGATCACGTTGAACCAGGTGTCCTCATATTTGATGTTATGTCCCATTTTTTCAATGTTTTCATCCTGAAGTATATCAATGTATGGCTTGCAGTCTTTAAGCTTATCTGGCATCATAAAAACATATACTTCGTCGGGGGAAACAGCAATGGATGCACAAACAATTTTATGCCCTTCAGCATGTGGCTTTAATCCAGTGGCTTCAATATCTGTTACAACCCGTTTGTACCTTTTCACAATAGAATATAAACCTGTGATATCATCCAGGTAATGAATTTTAGGCTCTTTATATACCGGGAAAGCTACGTTTACCATTTTAATTGCTGATTCCAATTCCATCTTCCATATCAATGCAACATCTTCATTCCGATGTTCCACTTCTGAAGGATGCCAAGTTGGACAAACCCAACATTTTAAATCCTGATCTGGAATAACAGCACCATGCCATTTAGCCATCGTCCCAATGCCTTTTTTCCAACGTTTGCCGACAACACTTTCCAAAGCCGCTTCACCAAGTAAAATGATCACCTTGGGCTTTAAATTGGCAATGACCTTATCAACAACGATCTTCCGGCAACATTCAATTTCAAATTGTTTGGGTTCCCTTAAATCCCCAGCTTTGGTTAAGGGGAGACAATTTACAGCATTGATTGATGTACAATCTTCGTAAATGTCAACCCCTAATTTTTCCAAAGCTTTCCGCACCGTCCTGCCATGCCTCCCAGTCCACAACTCATCTTTCGAAATATCCGTTTCATTTGGAGATTCCCCAATGAGTAAAATCTTCTTCTTAAACTCACCGAAGGGTTCAATTCTTGGCATTTCTACATTCTTGATCAAACCACAGGCGATACAGGAATATTTCTTTCCACCAGGCCGTGTTTTTGATTCTGTTTCTTTGGAACTAAAGAATCCCGTCATTTTACTCTTCTTTAAATTCTTTAATGTTGTCCTTAATTACCCTACGTATTGACAATGTTTCTTTGATATTCAACGTCCACACAAACACCACAATGTTTATAAGTATTGAGATCAATATCACCAATATCAATTTGACTGCAAAAATACACACTTCATTTTGGTGGGGGTATTTGTCTTTTTGGTCTCCTTAAAACTATTTCGATGCCATCCAACAATTCTTCAAATTCTTCTGGAGATATGCTACGTGGTTTGGAAATATACAGTACCGGGAAAATAGACTTTGGTCGCCGGCAGTGCCCCCAGATGATAGCCGACTTTATCCCAAATACCCCCCTTCGATTTTTATCAAAGTCAAAGACTTTAATTCTGTCAAATATGCTCATAATACTGCTAAAGAGGTTACATACTGCCAATTATCACTTTGGAACTTAATAATCTTTTCAGATAGAGTACAATCCAATGTTTCAGAAACGATGTCTCGTAAAATTTTAGGATTTATTTTAAATGAAAAGGGAGTATCCGTGTAACGAATTGGTGCTTCTTCTTCAAACCGGCCTGTGTCAGATTTACTGTTTACCTTAAACTTTTTATCCCCCAAATAAATGGTTAAAAGCGCCTGATCGAATACCAAAGCACGATCTAAAATTTCGGGTGTAGTGGATGGTAAAGTTACCTGCTTACCTGTGACTGCAAAGAACCGCGTTGAATCCGGGTAGTTATCATCTGACAGAACCCGACAGGAAATAATAGTATCTTCAGCAGATTTAAAATGAACCCACCCGGCACCTGTGGCAACCTGAATAGGATCAATATTTGCAACATTGTTTACCTGTGCTGCCGGAAGCAAAAATGTAAATGGAACATCCTTTACAAAGTGTTTAACAATTCTGTGATCATCAGATGCCTCAACAAAACCCTGATTGGAAATATGAACGCAGGAAAGTAAGGGTTTACTCAAATTTTTACCGCAAGCAGGAGCAACAAACTTAATTGCCTTGATAAAATTTGGGTCTAAATCATGCCATTTTCCAACTTTGCCAATGGAGTTGATTGGTAATTTAATTTTAGTTTGCAGTGTCAACCAGACATTTGATTTGCCTGATTGCAGCATGATTTCCTTATCACTTACGGTAAGCTCAATTTCATTCTTTTTGATCTTATGCAGTATTTTATGTAATTCCTCAGCAACAACAGCACCGGTTAAGTTTAAACCCGGAATAGGATGTGATACACTTACTTCATCGTTGAAAGTCACAACCCGGTTATCAATAAAGGCAAAGGATGTGCTTTGCTCAATTAAATTCCTGTTTGAAAGCCCTGGTTTAACTTTTTCAAGTGCCACCTGTAAATCTCTTTTATCTATTTGCATTTTATTTAAGCATATCTAACTCGGTTAAAATTTTAAGTGCAATTCGCATTTCGTTACGCCGAACAACGATGGAATTTCTATTTATATCGTTGAAACCCTCTTTCAGCATTTCAACATGAATTTCATTCAATGTCAATTCTGGTTGTTGTAATACCAAAGTTCGAACAAACATCATGGCGTTGTTTTCCGGACTGCGTCGTCTTTCTTTCCGTGGTGGTTTGGAAAGCACAACGGACGGATCAACCCGCTTTGGTCTTTTCGGTGTAAATGCATCCAGAGCATTTTTAGCAGACATAAACTTTCGTACATCATTGTCAACATCATCCAATGTGGGATCGTCTGGGATTTCTTTGACTTTTAACTTAACTTTTTTACCTGTATAAGGTACTTTTGGAACATCTGGGACATCAAAAACAACATCTTCATGTACTTCAACCACTTCTGGTATTATTTTTTTAGGTTTCCTTTTAGATAATGCCTTGTCAACGTTTTTAATAAGCTTTTCTTCGGCAACACTATTTATTGGAACATAATCATCCCCCTCTTTTATTTCTTCCTGTGAGACATTGTCCATTTCCGCTTCTTCCTGCATTTCAGCAAGGAAAGTATCAACAACGATTTGGGTAGATTCTGAAAATTTATCATCTTCATTCCAATCAACTAGCGCTTCTGACTTTATAGCAGCAATTAATTCTGTTTTTGGGAGTGCTGTGTCCAGTGGGGGGTTCATGGCATACAATTCATTTAACTCAATTGCAGCATTTTTTATTTGTATAGATGTAAGTTTTGGCATACACGTACTATTTTTAATGTGAATTTTTTAAAAGTGGAACAAAGGTAACTGTTTAAAATTTGACTGACAATATGCTTTTAAACATTTTTTAAAATTATTTTAAACTACTTATTTTTCAAAATTTTACCGGAAGAAACATCCTTTAAATACCAGTATGGAACATCATATTCAAAAAGCAAATCTTTCAGACGTTTATCACCCCTGTTGAATACGGCATGTTTTACTTTTAAAGCGTATTCTAACGGATATTTTGCATTCTCGGGGTAATTACCAATCATCCGTGTACCATTAGCATTTCTAAACTCTTTGACTTTATGTTCCATAATTTATAAGTTATTAATTACCAGTATGATGTAATGAATGGTCTGCCTCTGCGTAAATTTTGTAGCACATAAACAGGACGATGCGCCGAAGTATCACTTTCACGTCCGGCAAGCTCATTTATTCGCATTATCCCAATATCCTTTTCAATCCCAAAGTGATCTTGGTTTAATGCATAAAAAGCTGTCGGGTGTGCAAATTTGCGTTTATCCTCAGAGAAATTTTTACGGGTAAGTAAATCCCTTGTATATGAATCTGCATCGGCTTGTGTAACTGCAATCATCAAAGCATGCTTTTCTTGCCCTAATGCACGTAATTGCATCCAAATTTTATTCTGCCGATGCCTTTCCTCTTTCATGGAAGATTCTGACATAATATCCGGGTAATCAAAAATAATAACGTCAACCATAAAACCATCCCGTTTTTCCCAAATATCCAGCGTTGTTTTTGCCATTTTTACTGTTAGTGTATCCGTTGGGTACGTTGCAATTTTAAACCTGCGTTTATGCTTTACAAAAAAATCAGTGATGTGCTTTTTGGCTTCTTCATTAGTAAGTGGTGTTGCTGCTTCAATTAACTTTAGCCACGGTACACCCCATTTATTTTTAGCAAAATCAGCACAATCAGTACATGGAACATAATCTTCATTTTCTAAAAATGTTTCCTTCAGTTCATCAAATTCGATTAAATCCCGAAGTTCCTTTTCTGATTTTCCACTAAACGGACCAAAGTCACAAGCACGTTCCTCCCGCTTACAGGTATCATTTTGGTTAAAAACACAATCCCGAACGGGCTCGTACATTACCCCACAGTACTTTTCCTTATTGGATTTCTTTGCTAAATATATCCCGACACGCATCAATTGCTGATTTCTGGTCATATCACCTGCCTGAAAGAAAGCAACATTTCGTTTTTGTTTTGCTGCACGCATAGCAAACTCTAAGAGCCAGAAGGTTTTACCCCTTTTTTCGCTTCCCATAAATGCAACAAAACCTTCCCTCACTAATTGATCGTTTAACATTTCACCAAGTGCACCGGGAAAAGAAATGATATTTTGAGATGTTGTTTTGAATGCATCATCCACAGCAGCAATAACAGCTTCTTCCTCACTTAAATCAATCCAATCATTTGTGTCTTTGACAATCGGTTTATAATTTAAAGCATGTTGCTCAGCTTCCAATAATTTTCCTTGCTGGACAAGCGCTTTTACTTCTTCAGAATGCCGTATAAGTGATTTCTCATTAAAATGTGTCCTGATTTCATCAACCAGGTAATCAACATTTATTGGATTCTCTAAATTTTCCTCACTTAAATCTTCCAATATATCCTGAATATCTTCCACAATATCTTCAGGAAGATTTTTTGCTTTGGAAAAAAAGATTGGTTCAATTGCTTTTCCGGGAGCTGTACCGTATTTCTCATAATAATCCATGATCCACACGGCCATCCGCTTCGCTGTCTTTGATTCGATCAACTTAATATCATAACAATCTTTGATTTTGCTAATGAAATCAGTTGAGGTGATCATACCTATTATAAGATTCCGTTCAATCATTTTCTCTAATTTAAAATTTAAACCATCCCTATTCCACAGTGACGAATGGTGTAGAATTCATGTGGGTCATCCCGGTAAACTGAATAAAATATCTTTTATGTTTTCTTTTTCCTTCGTAAATCTTCCTGAAGCTTGCGTTGCTTATCTTCTTCGGATGAATCGTCAAACCAAAACTTATATTTAGTCCTATTTGGATCATCAAGAAATACTGGATTCTTTCTTTTAAACTTTGCCATATATTTTAAAATTTAGTTTTTCATAAAACATACCCAATGTGTTTTCTGGGCTTTTCCAGAAGGATGGCCAAACAAAGGAGCATACGTTGTAAGTTTTAATACTTCTTTTAAAGGAACATCACATTCATTCCATTTGAAAATTAATATCCCTTCATCTTTAAGCACACGAAAACATTCAGAAAACCCTTTTCTTAAATCTTCTTTCCAGTTTTTTTTATCTAAACTCCCATAACTTTGTGCCATAAAACTATTTTCCCCTAAAAATAAATGTGGGGGATCAAATACTACCAGTGTAAAAGTTTGGTCAGCTATGTCCATGTTTCGGAAATCCATTACTTTGTCAGGTAAACATTTTCTAATTCTGGCATCCTTTCCTTTCCCAACTATTCTCGGAGACATTACTCGTTGATCCGCAAATAACACATTTGGATTTTCTTTATCAAACCAAAATTGACGACCACCGCAGCAAGCATCTAAAATTAACGGCATAAACTTTGACATATATTTTAAAATTTAGTTCTTCGTGAAACGTATTTAAATTCCCATTTTAACAGCATAACCGGAGTAGACACCCCTTTCACCCATATCAGTGTATCCGAATTGAATTTTGGTAGCTCTGGTGTGATTACAGCATGAATTGAATCAGGTGTAATATTAACATAATTTTCATATCCTTTTACCTGGTTCCAACAGGAGGTTATTCGAACTGATCGACCAACAAATTTATCCATAACATTTAAAAAGTAAATAAAAGGGATGAAACTCACGTCGGATCCCTTTTGTAAAACATCTAACTATCTACAAACTATGAAAAACCCTATATTTTTAAAAGAAATACGTATTTAATACTTATGTAATTCAATATAAAGTAAAGTCTCCAGTATTCCAGAATCAACAAAGACTTTAGAATTCACCTGGACTCATGTCAGTCAAAATTTTAAAAGAACTCTCCTGTCCACAATGCTAAAGTGGAATAGTCTACGAATTTGGTCTTGACCTACGTAGTTACTATCTTACCCCAGACAACATCCTGTTAGCTCAGGATTATAGCGTAAAAGGATTCGAACCTTTTAGTATCCAGTCACCCGGTTGCCATTGCACACTACTGCCTGTATTCAGCAGGAAAGTTCCCATATCTTTAAATATCATGATAATCCCATTCTTCTGGTGGGTGATTTTCAATAAAATTATTGATCCCTTCCTCTGAATCTGCAAATACTTCATTTTCAAAATCTCCCCACACTTTACCATAGATGGGATGTTCCGCTTCAAATTCATTTACCCAATCATACCAATCGTTATGAATTTCCCCTTTAATAACCCACCCACTAATATTAACACCGGGATACTCTGGGGGTAAAGTATTTGCCATATGTCCTATAATATTAAATTCTTTCGTTATCATAAGCTTTAGTCATAATAATAATCAACATTAACCGAGTCACTTTCAAAATGATGTAAAAGTTGCCCATCAAAGTTATACGCACAATACACATAATGTGTTTCAAATTCTTCATCATCATCAAATACAAATTCCATGCGTTCAAAACAAATTTCTTTTACTAAACGCTGGCGTGCTTTTGTACTTAAACTTTCTTCATCAATGCGTGAAACTTCCACAATAGTAGGTTGAGAAGAATATGCATCTTTAATTCTTAAAATTTTTCGTTCCATTATTTTGTGTAGTTTTTTTAAAATATTTAGTTGATATCAATCCCCTGGTAAACGTAAGCATAGTACCCGTCTGTTCCCATATATTCGTAAACTACGCTCCCTTTGTAATCAACAAAATAATCAAGAATAGTGATTTCTTTCCCTTCAAATATGCCAACATCCCCTATTTGATACTTTGGTATTCCTGATACTACGTTTGCTACAGAAAATACCTGCCCAACTTCAATCTTATTCATATCTGTATTTTGTATCCTGGGTTAATTTTGTGAGTTCATTTTTCAAATCCAGTGCAGCACGCTTGGCAGAAGCAAATTTCTTACTACTAAAATCAATAATATCCCCGTTCTTAGTGAAAAATGTGTCTTTCCTTTCATCAATAGCTTCCTTTAATTTTGATTGAAACCGGGTAAGCTCTACTTGTACTTCTCTTAATACTTCTGATCTTGTTTTCATATTTTATTTTAATTTTTAGCTCTATAATCTTTTCCTTGGAACTTAACAATTTTACACATCCCCTGAATCCGGGATGGAATTCGCATATCCCCTAATTTTACTCCCAACTCTTTTAAGTTCAAATTGGAAGTTATTATCGTAGTTCTTAAATTTTCATACCTCCGGTTGATTAAAAGGTAAAGCAACTGGTAAGACCAATCGGTGACCTTTTCAACTGCAATGTCATCCAAAACTAATATTGGAACATCAGAGTATCTATTAAGGATAACACTTTCATTTATTTCCTGTTTATTGGAATATGAATTTTTAATTTGGAACAAAAACTCAGAAGTAGAAATAAATAAATTTTTCTTGATATCACTCGGCTTTGTAATGTTTGAAGCCATCATCCACGCAGCTTGCAAAGTTTTTCCATTACCAATATCACCGTGAATGTACAAAGATTCCAATTCAGGTTTTGTTCCAAAATCTATGGTGAGTAAATCCCTAACTATGATCTTTGGAAAAAGTTCCAATAACATAGATTCTGTTAAAAATGAAGGTAAATTATTCATTGGAACTTATTATTTTGTATCATTAACCCACCGTACATTTTCCCATTTTGATGGAACTAAATATGCTGATATTATTCTGCATTCTTCATATTCCTGGTAAATAGTTGCCCTTTCTAACCATCGTGTTTCGTCGTCAATCGTTAATGGTAAAAACAGGAATTTAGAAATAATTCTTTTTTGACCGTCAACTTTGGGTGACCTTTTCCATCTCATACTTTCTAATATTTTAAAATAAGCCTTAAATTTCAATTTTAAATGGTGAGTTATAGTTTCACCTGACTTTGGTATTATCGTTTAAATTTGCCCTATAAAAAGACATACTGTGGGCAAATTTCAATTGTAAGTGTACTTACCCGTGATATTATTATAGACGACATCGTCAGATCGAATATTATGGGAAGTAGCTTCCATTTTCATCCTGCCGTTGTTTTTAGTCTGGTAAGGATTATTATCTCTTTCAATGGCAGCTTCTAATTTACCAAACTTTTCTTTGAGGGAAGAACCGGATTCAATAACCGGGACATAAGAACCACCAATGTTATTTTCATACCAATCCAGTGCAGTGTTAATTCTGTCGATGGTAATTTTGTTATCTTCTGCCAACCTTCGAATATCATTCGACCATTGGTCAATTTGAATTTTGGTATGGGTGATATTCTTTTTTGACTTTATGATGGTAGACAGTTTTTCTGCTAATGGAACGTATTGCAAATTTTTAATTTTTACTGGTGGCAATACTTGTTTTTCAATTGGCAGCTTTGAATCCTTTTTTATTGGAACATATTCAGATTCATCTTTAAAATCGGGTCGGGACAAATATATTTCTTTGTTCTCCTTATTATTATTAATATTTTTAATATTAATATATAGAGCCCTACCCAAAACGGCAGGGCTAGTGGTATTATTTTGTGTAGGACTAGAGGTTCCCATTTCGGCAGGGCTAGTGGTATCATTTTGTGTAGGACTGTCCCCCTCTGAAATATGTTCCACTAATTTTTGTAAATTGATTTTATACCATTCTTTGGCAGGATTCCCAATCATTTTTGACTCAAGAATATTAAGTTCCATAAAGTATTTTTTATGTCGTCTTAAAGTTTTTTCACTCATTCCTGTATTTTTGCATTGGTCTGCATGAATAAGAAAAAACCAAGTTGATTTATACATTTTTACTTTTTGGAAGTAACGCAATTTATCTACCATATTCGATATGTAAATTGCTGCTTCAGGACCACATTTTTCCAATAGTCTTTTGTTTACAGTTAAAAAAGCATCTGATGAAAACAGTTCAAATGCTATTGAATCTTTTAATTCAATATTCCCCTCTTTATTATTTGTCCGTGACATATTTTTGGAACTTATTTTGTAGAACAAAAAATATCTAGTTGAGCCCCATCAATAGCATAACATTCCATTGCAGGGTATCCAATCATTTGGGTATGTAAAATTTTATTTTTTATAAAAATTTTTTTATACCTACGAACGGCTGATTCTTTTAAAGAAAGATCTTCCATTATCTCAGCATGTGTTTTTATAAACCATTTGCCCTTAAAAAATTCACTTAAATAACAAATGAATATGGCTGCTTCAGGTCCTACTTTTTTTATGAGTATTTTATCAACAAGTATAAATGTTGGTGGTGGTCCACAATAGACTGCGTCTGGAATATCAGGATGAAATCGTCTCATTTTATTTTTATAAAATTAAAAACCTGAGTAGGGAAGCCGATTGCAGCGAACATTCCCCATCAGGTTTCAATTTTAAATTTTTTATTGTGGTGTGTCCCTGCAATGAACAGCCTGAAATCGTTTCCCAAATTATTAGACTGCAATATTAAATCTTAGTTTGATCAATACCAAATTTTTATTGAATTATTTAATTGTAATTGCTTTTTCTGCAATTGTAATTAAATTCAATTCTTTTTTAGCATCATAAGCAGCAATATAATCAGCAGTATAATCAGCAGCATAAGCAGCATTAGCAGCATAAGCAGCAGCATCAGCAGCATTAGCAGCAGCATCAGCAGCATTAGCAGCAGCATCAGCAGCATTATCAGCATTATCAGCATTAGCAGCATTAGCAGCAGCATTAGCAGCAGCATTAGCAGCAGCATCAGCAGCATAAGCAGCAGCATTAGCTGCATTAGCAGAACCCCTATCCATCCCATTTAACCAATTTTCAGCCCATTTTATAAAGTTTTCCCTTTTGTAAACTTCCATAGCACAAAGAATACCAAACGCCACTCGTTGTATTATACTAACAACAGGCAATTCAATTTCTTTTATTAAAGTCATTTCTGTACAGCCTCCTTTTAAACAATTATCATCCAAATGTTTACCAGTTGCTTCAATTTCAAATAGCAGTGGATTTTTAATATTTGCATGAATTGGATTTAAAAATACTGCTAAAAGTGGATGATGGTAATAATGTAAAAATCCGGGGGAACATAACCCACCAATACCATTTGTAAATTTTGTGACACCAATCCTCCATTTAAAACCATTATGCGTTTTTAAATTTTGATCTGTTAATTTGTACTTAATCATAATTTTTTATTTTAAAGTTTCCCGTAATAAAATATTTTTAGTTGTCCTGATTGCCCTGGAATGTAAGTCGTACACCGATCTATTTAATTTATCGTTGACAATCAAACGCATAAAACATTTCCAATATAACCGTTCCACGGTTTTATCAGTGTGGATAACCTGCACGAAGATACTTTTCAGGTCTTTATCTAGCATTGTTTCGTACTCCTTAACACTTTCTACTTTTTGCAGTCTTGTTTGAACGTTACTTATTATTTTAAGTAAGAACATGTTGAACAACAATAAAAGTGTACTGCTTACGTAATTTTTTAAATTTCTCATTTTACCCAACTATTAAAAGTGCAGCCGGTGTAAAAGGGGGAATATCTTTTAAACAGGACTTACAGTGTTTTACAATATTTGTTTCCCCAGGAATTTTCATTACTTTTTCCTTCGGTTTTTGTTTTTTAAATGCCTTAATTTCTTTGTCGGCGCAAGCATCATGACATAAATAAAATCTTTTTTTCATTTACAGTTATTTTATTAATTGTTTTACTAAATAATCAGCTTCATTTTGTCCCATACTTCCGGGGTCTCCTTCGATGTCTACACGAAAAGAATCAACACCCCGAAATTTTAATTCGCTCACAAGCAAATTTGCTTGCTCTAAGGCTTGTGGTTCACCTCCGTCAAAACATACGGCAACCCGTTTAAATAGTTTTGAAATTTCTCTCAGTTGCTTTATTGTGAATTTAATTCCTGACGTAGCAAAAGCGTTTGTTCCAAATCTCCAAACATCCGTTGGGCCTTCAACGGCAATTCCTTTTTCTTCCCATTTAGATTGTTTTCCATATAAAATGTTTTTGTGTGGGATAATCTCATGTTCCAAAGGACAAGCCATGTATTTGTTCATTGCCTTTCCTGTTGTGTCACGGGAATCAAATGTAACTAAAACACCTTCCCAGATAAAAGGAATTAAAATTCGATGCTTGTAATTCAAATTTTCAACCTTGCTCGTTGGTGTTGTGGACATTAAATCCCATTCATATTCCAATTTATCAGGATCAAAATTCCTTTTTTCAAGATATTTTTTGTGTGAACCAGTTAAAGGAACCACAGCAGGAAGAATAAAATCTTTTGTATTGTAACGCTTTTTTAAAACAGGCTTGAATAAAGCAATTGAGCCGTAATTTTTAGCGATCTCCCTTGCCTGTGGTATACTTGTATTCAAAAGCGTAGATAATGCAAAATCGGTGTGTTTAAATCCACATCTCCAGCAAATAAAATATTCATTTTCCAAATGATATGAAAGATGGTATCCGGGATTTCCCACGCAAAACGGACATTCAACATTTACAAAACCGGATCGAACGTGTTTATGTTCTCCGACTTGCTTAAAGTCAAGTCTGTAATCTTTATAAAGTTGAACTATATCCATGTGCTTCAAGAATTGTTTTTGAATTATTGAAACACCAGGAAATAAAATTTGCATGTCTTAACGCTTCAACCCTATTTTCTTTTGTGATTTCTAAATTATCACAAACGAGATAGGGTACACGGCAAATTTTATATTTTTTACCTGGGGTAGTCCCAATGACATTCCATGCACTATTACTTTGTGAATGTTTAACTTCTGTTTGTATATTTGGGTTTTTCATATGCTTAAAATTTTAAAATATGCATAAATTGGAGTTACTTTTTCTTCTTTAATTTTTCGAGTGCCGTTAAAATTAATGCACAGAAAAGTGCAAAAAATATTATTACGGTTATATCCATAATTTTTTATTTTTTAATTTTTAGGTAAATTTTGAAAAGCGCAACAAATAATGATATAAAGGGGAGTTGTAAACCCCCCCTCTTTTTTAAAAAACTTAATCCCTGCTTCTTTCTAATGATTTAGAATAAGGATTGTACACTTGTTGCGGCATAATTAGACAATCTTTTTCTAAAGGCAAAATTTGATGATTTTTAGTTGTCAATTCTGCTTCCCCTTCAACAAAATACGCTTCTTTAATTTCATCTAAACACACAACTTGTTTAGCTTTTTCGACAAAATGCCCTTCTGTAGATTTAATCGCAACATTTACTTTTTGTTCCATAATTTTTGTTTTTAAAGTATTAATATTCAAATTTAATTTTACTGAAATATTCATCCCCGGTTAAAGATGTTACATTTTGTAAATCATCTTTTGTTAATTTTTTATTCTTTAGCAAAATCGTTCCATTTTCATCAAAGTTAAAAGAAAACATTTCCCCTTGTCTTGAAATAGACACTAAATGTTTTTTTAATTTAACGGGGATTTGACATAAAGATGCAATTGCATCTTTAGCATTATTTAATTCAGGGGCAACCCCGAGAAAAAACATTCGATCAGTAGACGGACAATAACATCGCACATAACTAATAACAGTGTTGTTAATAGTGCCTTTGTACAAAGTGTACACTCCTAAATTCATTCCTTTAGTTGTATTTTTAAGATACTCTTCAGATTTTTTGTCAATATAAGTATCTACTTCATACAAATGGGAAGAAATAAATCGGTAAACAAATGCCCCACCAAATTTTTCTTCATAAAATGCAAGTACTAAGCTTTTGATTTCTTCATTTGTTTCTTTGCTCCAATCTTCAAAAGAGTAAGTTTTTGAAACTAATTTTTTGAATAATTCAGGTGCCACAAAAATGCCATTAAAATAATGTTGCCCGTAATTATCATCAAATTTTATTGCAAAATCATCAATGTTGTGCAATTGATTATTCAAATTACGGCTCATATAACAAGGGGGTTTACTTACAATACAATACTTTTCTAATTGTATTGCAATAAATGAATTTTCAACACACGATATAATAAATTTTAAATTTTTTTCGTGATTTTTCAAAAAATCAAAATTATTTAAAAAGTACGAAAAAAATGATAACCATCCGAAATCTGAATAATTAATATACGATGAAAAAGGAAAGAATGTTAATTTATTTCCCCTAATCTGATCCCAAACCTGATCTTCAACCTGATTCACAACCTGATTCACAACCTGATTCCAAACCTGATCTCCAACCTGATCTCCAACCTGATTCCTAACCTGATCCCAAACCTGATTCCAAACCTGATCTCCAACCTGATCTCCAACCTGATCTCCAACCTGATTCACAACCTGATTCACAACCTGATTCCTAACCTGATTCCAAACCTGATTCCTAACCTGATCCCAAACCTGATTCACAACCTGATTCTCAACCTGATTCCTAACCTGATCTTCAACCTGATTC
>Ga0137347_1000006_pt1 | contig 25058 bp, 26 predicted proteins | sample EasRivERMLT590_2_FD_104756 | JGI IMG/M metagenome (GOLD analysis project Ga0137347, IMG submission 104756) | Soil microbial communities from meander-bound floodplain in the East River, Colorado, USA - East River MetaG ERMLT590_2 | ecosystem: Environmental > Terrestrial > Soil > Floodplain ...
CTCTACAGAGGCCACACAATCGTAGCATATACCTGTCTCCAATTCTTACCCTTCTTAGACAGTATTATCTTAATGTGCCCCGTCTCCCCTCCTTTGGGAATCTTTATAATATCTTAATCTCTTTTCAACTTCCCTGCCGCACTTGTGTGAAATTACACCATTCTCTAATTCTCTCATTCTATTCCCCCCTTAAGGGGGGAATAGAATTAAAGAATTAAAGAATGGACTGTACTTTAACACGTGTAGATGCGCAAAAACCTTAGTGTTATTAAAGACTTAGAAGGTTGAGAATTGAGAGAATGAAGAGTCTACAAGCAAGTGTCCGATCCGAACATATACTCTAGCCTGTCTTTATGCTTGAACCCCATCCAGCAGCCATGTTTTTTATAGTGATGCCCTGTACACCGCTTACGTTGGCCATCTCCGCAATAGGTATCCAATTTGTAGAACATACACTTTGGTTTTTTCCTCTCAGCATAGAACACCCGGAATACAACCCTAAGTAGTAGAACCTTAATTCGGGCAAGAGCACTTAGCATTATACCAACCCCTTTTTTATCATCTCGAAAGCTTCTTCATACGATTTCTTAGGCCAGAACGGAAGCGTTGATACCATGGAACAGTTGTACACCTCTATGCCAAGTTTCCTAAGCGGGGATACACAGTATTGAAGTTCCGCTGTCTTAACTCGCCAAGTGTCTACAGTTCTACCCCAAGGATGCTCTGAATGACAATGTGCTCTTTTCCCTCCACCATAGGTATTGTCAGCACCGAAGATGAATATCCTCTTTACCCCTTTGTGCCTCATAATATTTAGCCCAGCACTCAGGGATGACCTAGCCATACCAACTTGACCTGGATTATCTACAATACAGTTTGGAGGGTTAGCCCTTTTTAATTGTGCTATGTTCTTGTGCGTTTTTGCCACTTTAGAGGTTGTATATATGGTGCCTTTAAACAACTCAAGCCTTTGGGGCCATTTAGATTTTTCTCTTTGCCACCACCTGTTGTCAGCAAAGAACATGCACGGGGCCTCTAGCAACCAAGCGTACATAGAGTTTATCGGTAGCGCATTAAGGCCCTTTAAATTAGCACATATCTCTTTAGTTACGCTAGTTCCACCACATACAACTATACCATCCTGGCCTAACCAATCAGGTTGTATTTGAACGTACGCCATTGTTTTAACCTGCTACGCATATAACACTATATGCAGTTATATATTGTTCCGTCCCCTCAGACTCTGTAGGTGTGTAGTCTACAACTTGGTTTACAATGTTGGACGTTGAAATATCATAGGTTGTGTCTCCGCTATATTCAGCGGTTATACTATGCTCCCCTAATTCAAGAGACGCGGTTGAAAATGTTGCTATACCTAAAGATACTGGCCTTGCCGTGCTGATAGTCTCTGCACCATCTTTGAACAGCACTGTTCCGGTAGCTTCTGTGTAGGTTGTAGTACCCCCTATATCTTTGACAGTAGCCGTAAAGGTTGTAGCGTACCCAAGATAATAGGGGTTAAAGCTGGATTGTAGCGCAAGAGTTGTACTTATTAACGGTAGTTCTGTTTCTGTAGGAAGCTCTGTAGGAAGCTCTGTAGGAAGCTCTGTAGGAAGCTCTGTAGGAAGCTCTGTAGGAAGCTCTGTAGGAAGCTCGTCTACAAAAGGTATAGCTACATGCACAAAGGCGTTATAAGCCTTGAAAGGCTGATCGCCTCCACCGCCTCCTAATGGACCCCAAGACGAGCCTGTAATCCCTGAAGCTGCCCAAGCTGCACTAGTTACAGGGTCTACAGTACCTCCCCACAACTTTGTTACGAGGCTTCCATTTACATAGAAATTGCTGCTATCATGGGTAGTTGAGTTGCTGTCTGTAGCTCGTACATACATTCCTCCCCAACTCATGCTAACTATACAGCCAAATGCAGCTGCTAAGATAGTAGGACTAGCACCAATATAAGCCGATATGTCTATAGCAGTTTTATACTGATCCAGCCCCGCCCCCGTAGTAGAAATTAGGTATGGATCGGTAACAACATATGGAACAGCATCCATATAAGTGTGATGAGGTTCTACACCTGAATCCGATGTATCCCAGCCCGAAGTTGAGTAGGTACTAGCCGGGGGAATGCTAATAACTTCTAAAGAACCAAGCGGTACTAATCCGCTAATTAAATAGGCATCATCGTAATCATTGCATGGGGCATTAGAACCTCCCGCAATAGCGCCACAAGCTAAAGAGTGAATATTAGTATCTGGACGCCCTACAGTAGAATCCCCCGTAAAGCTTATGACCTCTACATTATCAACCCATACACTTATTGTCCCGGTAGTTGCATGGCTATGAAATGCTACCTCGTAATAGTGCCACGACCCTACTAAGCTAGTATCTCCTACGGCATAGCTATCGATAATAGAACCATCCAAGTTCTTTACGATAGCTAGTGTATTTGTTGTGTAGTTATAGGCTAAGCTCCAGTTCTGACCCCAGTCTACATTGGCCTTGCTGCAAATCTTTGAGTATCCAGCGGGGGCTCCATTAGGCTGAGAGCTGCTAAGCTTACAAGCAAACCCCATTGTACAATCGAAAGTAGAGCCCACTGCTAATTCGAATAGAGCACTATCCCCGGTTGTTCCACCAGTTGTAAACCTTACGGCTCTACCGGCATTCCTACCAGTAACGTAAGCATAGCTATAGCTGTTTGTTCCTCCAATACCTCCTACACCACCAACGTTTGTATTACGTTCCTGTGAGAAGGTTGAGCAGTTCTCAAAACTAGCTAGCCAATAGAGGGTCATGCTACGCGCCTAAACAGCAAGGTTATGGACAAATCTTTACCTTCAGTATACACGCTGTTGTGCAAAGATACAATATCCCCGGTTGCCAGCTCTAGCAGCTCAGTAGAGGTATCTACTGTACCTGTATAAGCATCGGCTTCGAAGGTTATGGAGCCTACGGTCTCGTTGTTTATCTTTAGCAGGTACACCACTTGGGCTTCCGGGGCTATTCTGTGATAAGCGTAGGCTCCCCTGAAGGTTAGGTCCCTCGTAACTGAGTATTGTCCAATCATACCCATCTTAGGAACGCCTGGAAAGAACATAGGCACATCTATACAAACAGGTGTTCCACCTACCGCAACTACAACCTTAGTACCGTCAAGCTCATCATTTGGGTTAAATCTAGCTCCCGAAATGAACCCTTTCAATACCAGATATAGATTTGTGCTTGTGTATATAATATCCCCGGATTGATATGGATATAGAGACTTAAACTTTCCCCTGTAGCTAAGTTTGCTGCTCGGAAGCGTCATAGGGCCATGGACTATTCCATCTGACAAGGTTATCGTCAGCTTATCGTTGTCAAGCTCTACTTCGTCTATCTCAGCCGGTTCCAGCTTAGCATCTTCTAGCGCTATTGCAGCTTCTTCCGGTTCATAGAAGTTTGTATCTAGCTCTGTATGAGTTAGATTAGAGCCTTTTGTTGAGCGGTAGGTTATAGACATTAGCGAATACGCCTAGCACAGATATTTCCGTACAGTTTTGTTGGACCTCCAGTAAAGCCCATATATGCCCCAAGATAGGCTGTGCCACTACTAGCCAGGGATACTCTTACCCGTGTAGTGGCTAGAGCTGCCCCTAATGTGGTTGTGTAGGATAGCTGTTGATATTCCCCATAAGTTCCAGCAGCACTAGATGCTCCGGAGGCAATATTAGTAATGCTACTTCCGTTAGGGTCTACTATCAAGCACCCCCAAATCTCCCAATCTCCAGCAGTAAGAGCTACGGAAGCTACGTCTACCCAAGCTCCGCTAGTTGCACTCATCCTATCGGCATATGAGCGTGAGCCCGATACATATTCACCAACTACCCCGCTAGCCGCATTGTCGTTGGTAGCTGTACCAGTTATAGAGCTAGAGGGTATAGCAGCTGGCAACCTAGCGGCATTCAAGGTTCCACTACTGATGTTGCTGGCGTTTGTCGTATCCGTTGTAGCCGAAGCCGCTAAGCCCGAAATGTCCCCAGCGGCCGGTTGTCCTAAGGATGGAACACCACTTGTGCTGATAGTTGTAAGAAACTTATGAGATTCAGCGGCAATAGACCTAACACCACCTAACGTACTAGCAGAGGGGTTTGGAAGCCTATCTGCACCAAGCGTACCACTAGAAATGTTGCTGGCGTTTGTAGTATCCGTTGTAGCTGAAGCGACTAAGCCCGAAACATCTCCAGATGCGATAGCTAAGGCGCTCTTAAGTCCTGAAGCCGAAATAGCCCCTGTTAAGCCAGCTACGCTAAGAACTTCCACATCTTGGCCGTCGATCTTATCCCAAGTGGTTCCGTTGAAAATTACGGTATCACCGATAAACCACTCGTCAATACCATCTAGTGTTGTGTCCCCACCAACACTAACCTTATAGTAGAACCCTTTAGTTCCGGTAGAGCTTGCGAGAGTTGGGGAGTTTGTAAACGCGTTCCATACACCTTGATAGACTACGGCACCTACCAACGAGGCCGGGATTTGGCTAGAGGTTAGCTTAGAGTCTGCTCCTAGCGTAGCCGTACCATTGGCAGCACCTAGAGTAGACGTAGCCACATAGGTCCCGCTCAAGCTCGGAAGCCTAGCAGCATTCAGAGTTCCGGAACTTATGTTGGAAGCATTCAAAGCGTTCGTAGTAGCCGAAGCGGCTAAACCTGAAATGTCCCCGGCTGCAATAGCTAGAGCGCTCTTCAATCCTACTGCGGATATAACCCCTGTCAGGCCAGCTACACTATCAACAGCTCCACCGCCTCCACCTGAGGCGATTTGAAACAGTAGAGGGCTGGCTTCTGTTCCACGGTTCCTAACAATGATAGCTCTTGTTACAAAGGCTTGGTTAACTACTTCGATTTGAGCGTTAGACACACCATCAAAATAGGTTAAAAGGTCAAGGTCTACCTCAGCTAGGCGCGCTATGTAGTTAACATCAGCCAGAGCTTCGCTGGTGCTATCAGCTTCCCCTAGTAGGATACCCGCCAAGATGACAGTATCTAACAAACCTTCAGTATCGAAGTCATCAGCATCCAAAGGAGCAAGCTCTTCTTCAGCATTAAATTTAAGAACTGTGCCATCTTCTAGGAAATGCCCAACTTCCAAGGTTGTAGAGTCCTTGGATATTGTACCATCAGCCATGTTGATTATGAACGTTCCGGCATCTGGATACACAGTTGACATTGTAATTCCCCTTACAGCGCGAATAGTTATTGAAAGATCGGAGCCGCTTGGTACAGGGTCTTGCCCTATATAAAACACTCCACCCTCTGGTACTTCTACATTCTCAGGGATGCTTATGTAACCTGAATTCTCTCCAGACGGAATTATGATAGAACCTACAGACACCAAATCTTCAGTTGATTCCGTAGTGTAATCGCTATCCAGCACATATATAGGGAAATTCAGTTCGGAGTCCGGGGCCTCTCGAATATACACAGTTCCGATTGACGAATACCTAGAACTTTGTGGCAGCACAATAGTCCGGGCAGCTACCACCTGCATAAGTGGAGAACCCTCCGGCATCGAAAGCCCCGGAACGCCAGAAATGAAGAACCCCATATCGTATAGGGTTGTAGGCCCAAATATCTGCGAATAGGCGGGTAGGTTTCCTACCTGTTTTAAAGGCTCGAATGAATATCCTGAAGTGTGCCCAGTGAGTACAATATAAAGCCCCATGTCGTCCACATAGAACATATCCAGAGCTTCGTAGACTTCGAATTGAGCCCAAGCACCCTTCCATTTGAAAGTGGCTAGTGGAAGCTCGAAGGGCCCTTTAGTAGACGCATCTGTCATGACAACAGTGAAGTTTCTACCAGCTACAACAAAGCTATCGATATTAACAGGCTGAGTTGGATTTGTTTCTAGCCCCGCTATCCTCTGCATTATGCCAAAGAAATTAGCGTCCATTTCAGCGGCTGTTAACGGTGCGCCTTTTCCAGCTCCCCATTTATCCAAATCTGTAGTTCGGTAAGTCGTGGCCATTTATACTACCCAGTTATTAGAGGGTTTGATTCTGTGATGTTCGTAGCCTGAGGCTCGTAACTATATGAGTTTAAACTCGTAGCGTTGACTATCTGGTTATCTACGCTGTTAGTTCCATAGCTACCAGCCTCAGGGTTTGTTGTTTCTTTTGGATTAGCCGTTGTGCTGTCTGCACTGACCGGAGTATCTTCATCGCTCTTAGCAGGAATCATGCGGCTATTATCGTGGCTTGGATGTGCATAGTCTATATGCGTCTTGGTTCCAGTAGATGTATCCTGAATTTCCAAAGCCTTCAAAGCAGCAAACCTAGCTACTTGAGTTTCATCGTCCGGGTTTGTAATCTCTACCTGAGTCTCATCTCTCTTTACCTCAATATATTTAGGCGTCTTGTTTATTTGAACGCTGTACCCAACCCCTTTTATCTCAGTAGTCATTGTAGAAGTACTAGCCTCTATTGTGTAGGTGATAGTATCCGGTGGAAGCTCGCTACTATCAGCTTTCTTGCGTATATAGGAGTAGTGCCCTGAACCAAAATTTGTAGCTGGGGACTCATTAGGGCGGATTACCTGTTCCAAAGTCGTCATGCTAAATTTATCCCCTTAGGCACCACCATAGTAACATCACCAATACTAAACTCTGTGCTAAACTCCTTATCCACAAGATTACGGAGCTGCATAGTTATCGTGGTTTTTATGCTTCCTATCGTAGCCTTTATAGTTTCTGTGTCCTCATATTCTGGAACAAGGCGGGGCTGTCTACTACCAAACTGCAACTCTTTGTGATAACCGGTACAGCCCGTTTGCACTGAAGAGTTTTGGCTTTCAAGGCCTCCCGTTATTGTGCAAGAAGATACTGCATCACTAGCATCTAAGCCTTGTAGCTCTACACCATCGTCATCTAGTAGCTGTGCGGTTACTGTGGAAATATCCCACTTTATATCTGACGTAGCTATAACTTCTTCTTGCCACTGTCTTACTATAAACTCCCCGCTTTCATATCCTTCCTCTACATAGGTCTCTTCGCCTGCATTTGGTGTACCTACTGAGCTTCCTTCACCTACAGTGCATGAAAAGGTAATATCGCAGGTTCCGCATCCATCATTTCCATCGTAGGATAGCACATACTTCGTTATTTTGCCAATAGCTGTGCTGCCTGGAATACGGCCATCAGTTAGCGAGGCATTCTTCCTAAGAGATAAGTCCAAACCCTCATCAAAGTCTTGAGATACCGAAACATCCACAGCCCGTGCACTTGAGAGCAAATTAGCCCGCGCTCGTAGCATTAGATACTGTATAGACTGCATACCCCTATCAGTTTGAAAGTATGTCTTTCTCCTAGTATCTTCTATGGGTTGAGTGTTGTAGTCTGTTGTCTCAGTATCTGAACCTTCTGGGGGGTCTCTAGCATCGTCAGCTTTAGCAGAGCCGAAATCTATCGTAGCTATGGAGGCCTCATCTATGTCAGATATCTGAAATTCGTAACATAAGGGCTGTATATCCGAAACAAGAGTAAACGATATAGTTTCAGACCTAGACCTATTTGCCCCATAAGCTATTTCAAGATGCGGAGCAACGGGGATAATAGGTATCCAGATTATAGTATCAGTACCTTCTTGATATGATCCGGTCCCCTCGTTGTAATCCCATTGAGACTCATCAGGACCTTTATATTGCTGAACTACAACTCCCCGCCCTTTAAAGACGCCACTAGCATCCTCAGGTGTCAATTCGGATATACCTGCAGGGCCTATTAATATATCACCGTCCGCACGCTGTCCTACATACTGTAAAGACGAAGAAGCTACTTGCCACCCTCCCCTCATATCTGTTCCAGTTTTAGGCCAAGCATCCGCCATACCTGAGGCACCCATTAGCAAAGGCATCTTATAGTTGCCAAAGGTATTGCCGTTAATATCCTCTACAGGGTAAGTAAGTGTTCCTGCCGCAAAAGCATCCAAAATAGGTTTAGTTATATCTATAGTACCTTCACCTACTTGACCCCAGTCTACTTTGGCCTTAACTTTTACGGCGCTTATAGGAGTGCTAGTCTTCTCAATCCTTAGGCTGTCATAGAACACTTTTCCGCGATCTAGTACGACAGTTCCATCTTCCCCGCTTACGATATCTGAGGCTGTTACGGTACTAGAGTATCTATCGCAATGCCAAAGCCTTGAGTAGGCTTCTAGCACGTTATCTGATTCGTGATGTTTCTCGTATGGAACAAAAAGCCTATCGTAGTAAGGAAGCACCTTCAAACTAGAAGCTAGTTCGGCCTTCTGTGCTAGGAAATCCTTAGGCCTACAAACCAACGTTATCTTACAAATGTTTTCGACGATATCTGAAGGAACACCTATAAGCCTCCCAAAACAAATGGGCTTAACTTCATCAGTATCAGTTACACAAGATACCCAAACCCATTGTTTCCTAGCAAGGTTGAGCATCCCCTCTCTGGGGTTGATAATTTCAAGATCGACAGTTGGAAAATCTCCTTCAGCATGAGTAAGCGTTAAAGAAAATACGCTCTCATCTTCTACGTGATGCTCAGGTCCAAAGGTTGTTTCAGTGCTATCAGCCCAAGCGAAATAAAATCTCTTAGGCATACTAAACTTCCTCTAGTTCCAAGTTCCAAGAAATAATGGACTTCCATTCATCAAGCTCAAAAGAAAAGTCCTTTAACATCATCTCTAGCACGGGGCGGAAAAAGACATACCCATCCTCATACCTGATGCTACCTTCTACCGCTTCTCTACCTAACCAGGCTTCAGTTGACAGCTCAGATTCGGTATCCATCTCTGTTGATGTTAACCTCTGGCACAGCTCTACTATACAGTTAACAGTTAGGATTTGTCCGGGGTACATCAAATCAAAAGCTGGGGGCTGAGTAGCCTCCACAGAGCCGTTGGATATTGAGCTGATGTACTTCCTAAACTGTGAGTCCGCTACGTTTAGCAGGCTGCCGTTCAACGTCCTACGAGCACTCTTAGCCTGATCTATCATAGTCAATGATTGTACTAGGCCCCGCTGTGCATAAGGAGGTAAGTCTAGGCCTTCTATGCTAAGTTCTGTGTTCTCGTCCATTATTTCACCCAACTTGGCCTAATGCCTATACGTGTTGCACTTGACTTGTTTGCAAATGATACCAGTTTCTTAGCTACAGTCTCCGGGGCTATCAAGCCTGCGAAAGTTTCACCTCCAATTTGAAGGTTAAGCACTCTTGAAGCCTCACTCTTCATATTTGAACTGTTCACAGACATGCTATGTGTTTGAACCAAACCACCCGAAGCAAATCCGAGTAGAGCATTTGTGGGAAGGCTCAAGCTGTTAATCCTGTGCATGAAATCAGTTCCGTACTTTTGAACAGCAGCAGCCCTTTGCACAAACTCTCCAGATGATAGCCTAGCAACTACAGAATCACTAGTAGGACCTCCAGGGCCTCTAACCTCGCCACCTGTTGCCCAACTACCTGTAGCGCCCTGTCCGCCTTCAGAACCTCCACCCGTAGTAGCCCCTCCAGCCCCGGTAATCGCTCCAAAAGCTGAGGCTATTGCGGAGGCTACGGTTTTGGTCTTTTCCCCCATCCAATCCAGCACAGAGCCTATTGTGCCTTTAAGGTCTTGCCACTGTTTTCCTATGAAGTCACAAACACCACTCCATACATACTTCATACCCTCCCAAATTACTTTTATTCCCTCCCAAAAATTATCCCATACATATTTTGCCGCTATGACTGCGCCTTCCCACGCATCACCTAGAAACTTACATACAGGCCCCCAGTTCTGATATAGATAGTAAACTAGAGCCGTTATTGCAACTAGTATAAGACTCCAAGGCCCCAATATTATAGACCCAGCTATCGCCATAGTTCTAGCCGCTGACATTATAGCAGGCCCAACAGCCATTATAGCTGCGGTTACACCTGATATAGCCCCTCTAACCCCCATAAAGGTTAGCGCTATCCCCAGAGCTGTAGCTACGACTAGTAAAGTATCAAGATTTATACCCGTAAGTCTCTTCAACTCAGCATCAACTTTTTTACATGCCTCCTTTATAGAATCCCAACGTTCATACAACAAAGCTAGTGCAGCTATGAGTATAGATATAGTCATCAAAACTGGATGACCCCTAATGAATAGAAGGGCCAAGTTAAGTAGCTTAACTGCACTGGTTACAGCAGTAAGGGCAGAAGCTAACATACCAAACTTAACTACTATGGCCCCTATTATTGCAATAGAGATAGCCCCTTCAACAGTAAATGCTGTACCGAACAGATTGTTTAAACCGTCGGTTATAGGCTGCAATATTGTCCTTAAAGCGCTAAGAGCTGAGGACAAAGCTTGAATTGCAACGGTAGCAACTCCTAGTATCGTAATTTGAAGCGCGTTGAATGCCGGGGACAATAAGTTTGTAAGAGTCGTAGCTATGTTTACAAAAGCCTCGCTGTTCCTAATAACAAAGCCTGTCATCCGTTCAATGGATGCAGTTACTGTAGGAGTGAACACCAAAGCTATTTTTTGCTTTACGTTCGACACAGCAACACCGAATACCCGCCAAGCCGCTTCCGACTCCGCAAGCTTATCCATCTGCTGTTCGTTTATATAGCCTAGTTTCTCTACCTGTTTATACAGTCCCCCTATTCCACCTTCGCCAGCAAGAAGCTTAAAGACGCGGGCCATTAAAGGGCCTTTACGCCCAAAATGCTCTGTCATTAAATTAGTTTTGGCTACTTCATCTTTTAACGAGGCGTATTTCTTTACGAGGTCATCTAGACCTTCTGCCATAGTCTTAGATTTATTAGGGTCTAGAGCTTCTTGGATACCAGCTAAAGCATTACCCGCCTTTTCAGCTTGTACCCTAAGAGTCTCTAGCCTTTCATTGTCCCGCTGCTGTGCAAGCTCAAACCTACGAGCATCCCTCTCTTCTTGTCTTTGTTCTCTCTCATTCTCGCGTTGTTCTACACGTTGGATACGCTCTATCTCTTTAGCGGCCTTCTTATTCTCTTTTGCGTTTTCTCTTTCTTCGGCCTTACCCCTCTTAGCCTCTGCTCTTTTCTCAGCCTCAAGAACGCGTTTTTCTTCCCGTACCTCTTTAGCCTTTTGACGGGTTAATTCCCTTTCCTCTTTAGCCCGTGCACGGCCTTCCTCTCTTTGCTCTTTCTTAATCCGCCTAGCTTCTTCTTGCTCTTCTTTTGCTTTCTCTATTTCCTTCTGACGTTTTAGGCTAGCTACTTTGGCGTTAAACTCCATCTCAGCCCTTTTTGCAGGGTCTTTTTCTTTGCGTATATCTAGAGAATACCTAAAAGCCTCTATGTCTGATTCGGCTTGTTTCTCTTTTAAGACGCGCTCATCAGCTTTTTTATCAACATCGTCTTGCTGCTTATCCAACCTAGCTTGACTACGGTCAGAACGGTAGGTTTCAATACTGTCTAAAGAATCAGATAGCTTCTCGGCCCTAGCTATTTCTCTAGCAACATCAGATTCATGTACGTTTGCTATCCTATCAGAAGCCGCTTCGGCCCTATCTACTTGAGTATCGTTGAGCTTTTGATGTATATCAGATATACGCTCTGAAGAATCAAATTCCCTATCAGCCCTTCTACGGCTTGAATCGTCTACCTTCTCAGCAAATTCTAGTGTTTTCTCTGCAGCCTCTTGTACAGCAAAAGAATAGGCTCTAAGCTTATGCTGATTCTCTGCTTCCTTTTCAGCGCTTTGACCTAGAGAAGATGCAAGCCTGTTAAGGCTTAGCCTGAAGTCGTTAATGTCTAGATCAACCATCTTAAAGGCTAAGTCTAGAGCTTGAAAATCCTTGAGCTGCAAACCATAAGCTGTAGCCATACGCTCAACACTTTGAGCAGCTTCAGACTGACTAAGAGTGAAAGCCTGCACACCAGCAGTTACCGCACCAAGAGCAGCTCCGAAGATACCAATAACGGAACCTATTCTACCAGCAGAACTAGCAAGCTCTCCAAATATACTGTTTAAATTGTCAGAATTACTAGACAAATTTGATATATGAGCCGAAGTTTCACGGCTAGAACCGCTTACAGCCTCCAGACCTTGAGACACACCGCTCATAGCAGCAGAAGCTTGAGAGCCGGACGACATTAGTCCCGAAAATAGCCCTCCACCTCCAATGGAAGACATAGCAGAACCAATGCCCTTAATGCTATCAACCAGAGAGCTTATAGAGCCCCCGCCTGACGTTCCAATAGCATCAAAAGCTTGCTTTAGAGAATTTGCAGCACTTACACCTGTACTAGCTATGCCAGCTAGCGCGCTCTTTACTTCTTCAGCCCCTTGAATAGAAATTCGCTGGACAATGTTATCCGACATTAAGCGCTCCCAACTACACTCTTGTATAATGCTGCTAAGCTGCTTCTTGCTGCATTACAAACACCTACCACATCGAAAAGCTTACGCTCTTGCACTCTAGCTATACCGGTAAACATTGGAACTGCGGTAGTTGCACCGCTAGAATTCTTACTTTTCCTGATAGCTCTAACCCCTATATTAGCGGGGCTTCCAGATGAGACTTTATTGGTCATTGATTTAGACAAAGCTATGTCGGCTACGAGCAAAGGCCTTCCACCGCCTCTTACCGCTCTTAGCTTCAAGCCAAAATACTCTGAAAACAAGCTAGGAGATATCCTTCTCCCAGCAACTTTGCTCTGAGCGTATTGAGTTGGTATCCACAACAAAGGTTTACCTGCTATGGACTTACCATACTCAAACACCCCAGCATAAGGAATTTTATGATATACGAATGCAGCCGCATTAGCTGAGAATCCTGTTTTAGGATATACATTTACCCGTAAAGCATTTTGCCAACGTGCTGAGAATCCACCAGACCCAATACTAGACCTAGCCTCCTTCTTAACTACATCAGCTACCGCCTTTATAGCCCCGGTAACTCCTTTAGCAATCCTAGTCTTTACGTTTGTTACATATTCTTTGTAGGTCTCTTGTGCGGCTGCATTATTCATTAGGCCGTATAGGAACTTGAACCCGCTCATAGCGAGCGCCATTCTTTAGTTTGTTTTTCTATGGCCTTCATATCTCCACTAGCGGATAAAGCCCCGTTCTCTATCATTTGTGCTCTTTCCTCTAATGAACGCTTGATGGCTAGGTTATAAAACCCGACTAGCCTTCTAGGCGTATAATTCCACACGTCTTTGCAGCTATGACCATTAGATATTAGGTACTCTATTAGGGTACATAGCTGCTGTTCGGCATCTATTACGCTATAGTTTTTGCCAATGCCTCCAGCTTTACCAGAAAAGGGCCAACACCTCCAGGGAACGTAAGTTCGATAATCGGGACAAGAAGGTCTAGTAGGTATGTAGCAGGTAGCGCTTTAACCGTTTGTTCATCAACCTCTTCTACCAAACCCGCAAGAATGATAGCTGTTATAGCTCCTGGAATAGCCATGATAGCCGTTGGTAGGTCAACCTTACCTTTCCCAATGAGCATGGTTGATAGGCCGGGGAAGTCCGCGATAAGCTGAGTGATAGTAGACATAGTAATGCCCTTCACCTCAACTTCCCCGGCTTCTAACGATACGGTTTTCTTTCTATCGGCTATATCGCTAAGCTTACTCATGGTATCTCCGTTTTCTTGTTTGTAGCGTGCTTACTCTGTGATGTTCTCAGTCTGTACAAAAGTGGCCGTACCGAACCGATACTTGTTACCAACCTTGGTAACTTGCACATCGCCCTCGATATCGATAACAGAAAATCCGTCATCAACCAAGGCCAAAGCCTTCGAAGGCTTAATAGCTACGCTGGGCAGAACGTAATTAACCCGGCGACCGATGTCGTTCCTAGCTTCGAAGCGGATAGAGCCGTATACAAGCTCAGCAGCTCCGATTTCAAGAACAACGTCTTCCTCAGTGTTAGAAGTGGTATCAGCCAACAAAGCCAAAGCAATGTTATCAGGAGTCCACTCATCAAGAGTAGCCTTAAACGTAGCTTCAGCTTCAGTAACAACCGTCTTATCTTTACGGCGGATACCTCCCATGCTGCTATAGTGGGTTGCGAGCTTCACCTCAAGGTTTAGTTCAACCTTAGAGGCGTTGCCCATATGCACCTCTTCAGTCTGACCTTCACGTGTAAAGTAAAGCTCACCTGTAGGCATCGTGTAGTTGTCAACATCTGGCGACAGATAGATTTCAGTAGCCACTTATTAGCTCCTTCCGCTAGTTTCAAATAATGCGATGGACATATGCCAAAGTAACATTAAGGCCCATCTCACCTGTTAAGTGCCTACCTGCCCTAAATGCTGTAGCACACCCCTCGTATCGGATACCCAAATTATGCAATAGCCCTAGTAGCTCGCTATCACCAAACAGAGCCTCCAAAATCTCATCTCGCTTTTCGTTTAGAGCAGTTCCGGGATTATCTATTCCTTCATGCTCAACAATCCAAATCTCCGGGTTCAAAAGCATAACTTGCGGAGCAGACGGGGACCTTCTATTACTAGGGGAATTATCGTCAGGAGTAGCTGAAGTCTCATCTCCATCTAGCAGTATAACATATGGGCATTTTGATTCAACAACATCCGCTCTATTACGCATAAACGTATACCCAAGGGCTTCTAGTACATCAGCTACGCGGTTTAATATACGTTCTCTACGAGCTGTCACTGCCTAACCTCCAAATACAATTCCCCGCCTCCGAATGGAGTTGGCATAGGCTTGTAGTTAATAATCGTCCAAGTTGACCCATTTACCAGCAAAGTAGCATCGATCAACTCGTCATAATTGAAAATCAAGAGAGCGGCCAAAGACGATAGACGTACAGCACATACAGGCTTCACAGTCTGAAGGTTCACATCTCCTACTGTGATAACAGTACCTACTGTTTTATCCAGCACTCTTAGGCTGTGCGATTCAGAGCCTACTGAGAGTGTAGCATCAACTCCTATAGAGTCATATATACTGTCTAAGCTTGATTCAAACATTTAACAACCTCCGCACTTTTGCAGCAAATTCCTCATTAAGCTTTCTGCACTCCTGTAATACCCCTTTATGCCTATACGTAGAAATATTTTTTATGTGTGCGAAACTATCCATATAAGTATGAGCAACCGGCCATTTAAAGTGGTAGAATTTGCTAGAATATGGTCTATGAACTATCACACCCCTGCCAAGTAACATAGCCCAATAGGCCCCGTGATATGAATTCGTTATTACCACTTCTGCGGAACCTATGTGATTTATAGCCCTTTCTAAGCTAGTATTATTCAGCATTACGTCACAGGGCTTCATATCGTGCGCAGCAAACCGGGGAATTGTTCTCTTGGCATTTAGGAATGCTACGAATTTCTTTTGTACGCGATAGCTGTAATCAAACCTTGGGTGCATACAAGATACACAAGGAACAAAGCCTAACCCTTTTGGGGTTATATCACAGTAATCTCTAGCTCCGATTAGATCGAAGTCTGTAGGGTAGTCTAAAGGAAGTTTGCATTCTGCATTCTTAACACCCCTTATTGTCCTACCAATGCCCCAACCAATTAGCTTGCGAGCCTTTACTCGCTTAGTAGCGCCTTGGGTTATGATATTACCTGCGATGGCCCCGCCTCCGAATATGGCTGCATCGTAGTCTATCACACTGCCCATGTGACGCATATTAATGACGTTGTACTTACCAAAATCAAAGTAGTGGTATGGCGCACTATACTTATCGCCTACGTTGCTGTCATTGCTATAGTGTATGTAGGCTAGCATGTTCATACCTATTTTTTGGAATCCCCAACGCGCTAGGAAAACGGAGGAAAACTAACACGTTGGGGTTATAAGCTAGGGCACCACTCCTAGCTTTTACTCGCTGGCAACTGTGCCACGAATAAGGACTTGAGGGCGGTTACACAGAGCAAGAGGGTTTTGCTGAGTGTGAAGCTTAACCCAACGGCCAAACTCTTGGTCAACCGCAGTCTTAGCATACCTTGGAAGGCCAATAGAGTCTACTGTATCCATAAAGTCTGCCGGGGCATAATACTCAGAATACAACCCTGGAATACCAACAGGGAAGAACCGAGCGTCATCAGTGTCAATAGCCACTGTAGCGTTGTCATCAGTGCCCCTATAGTTCTCCCAGAACACTCCACCGAAGTAGATAACCCCGTTAACATAGGAGTCGCCAAGAACTGCCCTAGCCGCATCCGTTCCAGCCACAGTAGCCCGAACAGAGGAAGACTCAACCAACATATCGAAGAAATTGTCTCCGCAGAAGGCCCAAATCTTAGCAGAACCTGGCCAAGCGATCTTAGCTGTGCGCTGCATAGTGCGCTGTAGTTCATGGCACTTAGTGCGTACCAAAGGAAGCTCTGTAGTTTCGCCCGTAAGAACAGTCGAGAAGTCCACAGCAGTCGGCTCAGATACACCAAACAAAGTGTACAGGTTTAGAATCAGAGCACCGTCTGCATCCAAAACGCGGCCGCGAAGAGCACCAAGCCTATGACGCTCCAAAGTCAGGTCATGCCTAGCCGCGTGTTTTGCCATCTGACGGCTAATAACGTTCTTGGGTCCCGCAATCTCCGAAGTGCTCCCAAAAGCGCGAACATTGCGGAATTGAGAGGCTTGGAAGGATTGCTCAAGCTTAATGTGTGGAATGGCAACAGCCTTAGCAGTACGCTTCTCCACACTCTCTTGCTCTGCAGGTGCTCCACGCTCAGAAGTCTGGATAACCGAAAGCGTAGTATTCTGCATCTCGATCATAATCATGTCAGTTGCAACACCTTCGCCGGTATTAGCAAAAGCCAATTCACCAGCTCGACCTGGCACATGATCTACGTTATTAATCTCTTGGGTAAGCGAGATTAGCCCAAAAGCATCATCTTGAAAGATATTCAAAGTCTGAGGCACTGTGTGCGTCCTTTCCTAAATCTACTCCAATAAGACTCCTAGTCAGTATCCCCGGCTAGGTGTTTCGTTTAGCGGCCAATTACGTGATTAGCCTTGAGTGCTACGAGCACATCAGCAAGTTCTTGTGCCGTTGATCCGGTAAACAGAGTAAGCAAACTCGAATTCACCTCAGCCATACGAGCAATGTAAGGAACGCCCGGAATAGCAGCATTAGTGCCTGTTACCGTAGAATCCCTAGCACCAATAAGAATGCCAGCGAGGTCTACAGTCTCATCAACCCCTTCAGTATCGAAGTCGTCAGCATCCAACGGGGCCAAGTAGGTAACTGTGGAAACTACAACAAACTTGAGAACCGTGCCGTCCACAAGATCATGATTGATTTGCAGAGTTTCGGTATCGCGAGATACAGTTCCTGGACCTTCAGAAACAATAAACTCGCCAGCGTGTTGAGCTTCCGTGAAAGTGGTAGGGCTATTCAAAGTCATGGTCTTTAGTTCTCCTTAGGTAAATAGATCAACATTCTCATACGTTACTTTTTCTGCGCAGCCCTCCTTTGTTTAAAAGCAGACTCCGCGTTAAATGCACCGGCACCTGTCCGGTTAACAGAAGTGGAATTCCACTTCTTATAAATCCCATCAATATCCAGGGTGTATTGACTCTTCTTTTCAGTTTCCACCCTAGCCTTGCTGTCAATGATATCAGCAGAAGACTCACATGCGGCTACCACACTAAGAAGCACCTTCTTAGCATCCTCTACTGAGGTATTGTCAGTGACGAACCCTTCAATAAGGTCTAGCCGCCTTGCCAGCTTACACAGAGAAATAATCTCTGCAATCTCAGCACTTGCTTGCTCTTTTGCCGCAACAAGCTTAGCCGCTTCAGCTTCCTCTGTTTCTTTAGCCTTATCAGCCTCCAAAGCAGCAGCCTTAGCCGCCTCAACCTCTTCCATTTCTGAACCCACAGTAAACTCCACCTCTCTGTTTAACAACTCTTCCGGTACTTTTGGAAGGTCTTCAGCCCCTGCACATGCAGCCGCTTTGTACTCTATACTAGAGTCTATAGCATCGCAAAACCCAAGCTCAAGAGCTTGCTCTGCTCCAATCCAAGTAACTTCGTCCATCATAGAAGCTACTTTTTCTTTATCGCAGCCTGTTCTACTGGCATAGATACTAACACAAGAATCCCTGAACTGCTCAGCTACAGAAGCCAGCTTAGCCACCTCTCGATAGTCAACATTGGCTGATACTTTCGGATTGTGCAACATCATAAAGGACCCTTCAGCCATTATGATGGTAGAGCCTGCCATTGCAATCAAGGAAGCTCCAGAAGCTGCCAAAGCATCAACGTACGTCGTAACTTTTACCTTCTTATCCAAAGCACTCAAATAACTGTGGATAGCCAAAGACTCATAAAAGTCCCCGCCCCTCGAATTGATATGCACTGTTAGCGTGTCAATAACCTCCATACTTACGACATTCTCAATGTAATTTATGAGGTTTCCGGCGCAGTATTCCTCGTATTCTCCGATAGTACCGTAAATATAAAGCTCTAGATTGCTAGTGCTCTCGCCACGAACCTCATACCAACCTTTTTCCTTAACAAGACTAGTCATAATATCTTTACTCCTGCTCTACGGTTTCTTCATCTTTTGACTTACCCGCCTTTGCAGGTTTTTCGGCTACTTCATCTACAAACCCATTAGCCTCATCCCTAGCCTTATCACGGGCTATCTGGTTGTCAAGCTCTTCAGGGTCTTCCCCCCTTTCCAGGATAACAGCGGACCTAGACTTATAGCGACGTTGCACTGCTAAATCCTCAGCTTGCATATCCTTCAACGGATCAACCCAATCGAAAGCTGGATACACCCAAGTTACGTTCAGCATAGACCTCATATTAGAGGCCAACTCTGAAGCTCCCCAGGGGGTATTATTGGCTAGAGTTGCCGTTTCTAAGAAACGTTTAAATACCGGCTTGCAGAGCTGTGGAGTAATAATCTGCTTTTGCTCAGCCTTCATTTTGCGTCTAAACGATAAGAGCCCCGCTCTGATAGAGCTGTAGTTTGCCCCCTTTAAATCTCCAGTCATATCTGAGTATGGCACCCCGATACCTGCCGCAGCTCTTATGAGCATACGGTATTGAAACATCTCATAGCTAGAACCTACATCCGCAGGCTCAGAGAATGCCACATCTTCTCCCGGCTCCAATTCTATCACAGCTCCCGGAGACATAACAAATTCTCTACCGATAGTGGTAAGTACAGCAGAGCCTACATCTGTATCGTTTAGAACAGCTCCAAAGGGGTGGTCTACATCGTCTCCTTTAGGCCTTTTAACGAATGCAGCAAACAAAGCTACGGTGCGCTTGCGTTCAAGTTCTGCATCATCATAAGAATCCATCATGGCTAACGTAACCATGGAGGATATAATACGAGGAATACCTCTTATTTGCCCAGCCCGAATAGGCTTATAGATGTGCAGCACTTCACTCGCTGGAACCCTAGTGTAGAAGTTGCTGCTCAGCTCAATACTAGGGCTTGCATTAACTCCTGGATGATATTTATAGAAATGATAGGCTACACGCTGCCCTATCGGGTTGAATTCAATACCAGAATGTACATAATTCCCCGGTGCTACGCCTGTTTCATTCTTCTCAAATGGCAGCATCTCAGCCGGTAGAACCTGTAGCTGCAATGGAATTGTAAGACCATCGGATTCGCGACGGGGCCTAATTCTTACAAAAGCCTCTCCAGCCTCAAAAAGCTCGTTAGCTATTAAAGTCTGCTGTCCATATAAATCTGTGATCCCGTCAGCATCTGAGTTTTCCGCAAACTCTGTCCAAAGATCGCGAATAGCTTGACGCCACTCTTTGTTGTCAAGTTTTGAGGCTGGATAGATTCCATCGCCAATAAGTGCAGAGGCAAATTCCTCCTTAGCCTTACTGGCATAGGGGTTATTCAAACATAGATGCCTAGACCTTGAAACCCCAGTATTACCATAGGTCTGTATTAGTGTATTAACTTCCCAGCGAGCACTAGGAATAGACGATAGCCTCCTAGCTATCCTACGAGACGTATCGTAAGCTTTGGCCTTTGGAACTTCTACTATAGCTTCAGCCTTTGTTACTTTTGCTCTGGGCTTAGCCTTTGTGGCTTTGGCCTTTGGAACATCTGCTATATCTTCAACTTTTTTGGCCTTAGCCATATTAAACCTCTCTGATATAGCCAGGGCTACGAGTTGTTCCACCAAGTCTGCGAAGCTCAGCTTCTAGCATACCTATGGCCTTCTGCAACTCCGATACACTCATAAACACGGTTTCTACTTCACCATGCTTTACTCTGAGAACACCTTTATAAACCATGTCCCTAAGCAACTCAAGCCTAGCAGTTAGATTTACAATCCTAATCGCTGTATCCGTCATTCGTCAATCCACTTGTTCTGATGCACTTTAGTTGCCGGTGCTTCTGCTTCGTGTTTTTTACCCTTACTAGCCTCGTATGTCAAGAACATGGCTACTTGCCTATCAAGATCGAACTGCCGAACGTTGTAAAGCCCGTGCAGGGCAGCGTATGCGTATCCTCTACAGTCCAAAGCTTCATTAGCACGCCCCGCTGGCAAACGCCACATTCTAACAAGTTCCGCTCCTCTACGCTCAACCACCAATCTTTCCGACAGTAGTTGCTCAAACCAATTCTCAGCTCTACCTAGTGGAAAATGGCAATATCCAGGTCCTATCTCTTCTATGGCAAGCTTAGACCTGACGGCCTCTTTTGCTGAATTAGCCCCAATGATTATAGGCTTAGTACCGTGCGGGCGCCATTTTTCTATCTTAGCTAAAGGCCAGATAGGACTCCATTGATTGCCTTTGTCAGAAGCCCCTTTAATAGCCCATATATTTCTAGAAGCCCTTTGTTGTGCGAACACATACACCGCTTGCACATTATGCCCACCAGAGTCTATACAGGCAGACATGATATACATAGGCATACCAAGCTCATGCTTCCAACCGCGCTTAAGGTATTCATCAAGAGCGTTCCATGGCGCGCTAGTATCTAGATCACCTGTTATTACTTTGTAATCTACACTCCACGATTCTTCTTCTCTTCCCCAAGCGGTAACTTCTACTTCAAATCTACCAGAGGATTGTACGTCTATACCCGCAGTTAAAACTACACCTCCCCTTGGCACCTCAGCCTGATATAGCTCGCACCTAGATATAAGAGCGCTGATATTTAGGTTCTTAGATATCTGAGCCTTGAACGGTGCGCCGAGTACGGTATTGTAGAAGGTTTGCTTCTGCTCAACATCGCTCTTACAACGTATCCATTTCTCCGCAATCTCAACAACAGAAGTAAAAGGGGAATAGAGCTTGGATACTGTGAAACTTGCATGAGCATTTGAAACAGCCAACTCCCCGCATACCTTACAGTAAGCATATCCTACTTTCCTTTCTTCGTCCCAACACCACAAGCGCTCTTTAGCCGGGTCTTGCTTTATATCACAATGCACAAAAGGCCTAGTCTGCATATACTTAATGCTGCCCTCTGTAGTAGCTATCGTTAAGCGCTGTTGTTCAGTCCAAGGCTCTCCGCACTTCTCACAATAGATTGCTGCTGTCTCAGGATAATGTATATGATGCTCATCTGTATGCCACTGTACATGACTAAAGAACTTTAGATGCTGCAAATGGTCGCAGTGCGGACATGCCACATATGGTAGTCTTTGATCCCCTTCTAAGAAACTATGATAGATACGGCTTGTATCTTCAAGAGTAGGGGAGCATGTGCGAATCTTTAGTGAATTAGAACGGAAGGTTGATGTCCTTTCCTCTGCTAGGAGTACAGGATCGCCTTCTTTGGTTGTTTCATACTTGTCTATCTCATCAAGCAAAGTAACCCGAATAGCTCTCATAGCTAGGTTAGTTGGCGAACCAGCAGAGGCCATAGCCAAAAACCCACCTGGAAACCTCTTAAAAATTAACGTGTCATCTGAAACTCTTGTACGGCTCTCCTGCATAATTTCTCTAAGTACAGGAGTGACCTTAACCATAGGGGTTATACGTTCTTTGCTGAACGATGAAACGGCCCCGTCCTTTGGTTGTGTGAGTAGCATCGGGCAGGGGTCAAGATGAGCGTAGAAACCTATTACGTTTTCAAGAAGGCTCGTCTTAAGCAATTGTGTACAGGTCATACACGTTATAGTTCCTACTCCAGGCTCTGTTACAGCCATCATAGGCCCGCGTGCACATTCAACTCTTGAGGTTTTCCACTGGCCAGCAAATGCACCAGATGAACTTGATAGGTGTCTATAAGTATCAGCCCATTCTGGAAGATCGATGGTCGGGGGTGGACGTAAAGCTCTCTTAGCCTTCCTAAGCGCTTCTTTAAAAGACTCTAAGGCGCTATCGTGACTACTAACCACCAGAAATAGCCTCCAGTGCGGAGTTTATCTCTTTTTTAATCTCGCGCTCTATAGTATTAGAATCGCTTATAATGCTTAGTTTCTGTGCTAGATTACCGGGGATTGCCCTCAGTCTTGACTTCACAACCGCATAGGCTTCTTCCGTAAGCCTGCTAGCATCCGCCACGCTGATAAGCTCTTGACGGCGCTCCTGCAGAGTCAGTTCCTTGAGAGCAGCCTCAGCCTCTTTGATCCTAGTCCTAGCATCTCCTAGTGTATTGCCCCCGCCTGCTTTCGCATCTCCTTTAGCTCTAGCTATGATCCATTTAATGCAAGCAACTGTGTCAAGGCTAAACTCTCTTGTGCCGGGGCCTGGACGCTCTACAGTTGGCATACCCTCAGCTAGCCAGCTCGTAACGGTGTTAAGAGATACACCTACCAGCGCTGCGAAGTTTGCTCTATTTACGACCAATTTTATACAACCCCCGTATAAATAGCCGAGACAGTGTTTCGTCTTCAATCGCCTCTGCTAACATAGCAGCCCCCATAACAACATAATGTCTTACAAGGTTTTGCGGTATACAATTCTCGAACAACATTTGGTCATCATTACGGATAACCCTATCAAGATTTGCATAGAAGCTCATAAGTATCCTACCTTCGGCTTCTTTGCTAGTTGTCATCTTTTCTAAGCTCCTCTACGAACAAGTCTGCCAAGATGTCCTCATCAAGAACGAACATAGCTACCGCAGCCCCGGCTAGCATCAACCTCTTGGCTTGGCTTAAAGGTGCGCTATTGGCTATTATTGCTGTTGCATTGTGCTCAGTAAAGCTATCAATCTGCGCATTAAGCTCCTTGAGTATCTTAGCTTTGAAGGCCGCTTCCTTATCTGCATTAGGAAAACTGAGGATGTCAGCCACTTCAGTATACCCGGTTATCAACCCACGAACGAATACGGATAAGAGCGTCTTCAGCTTTTCGCAAGCTTTTTCTGTGCTCGGCCGGGAAGCTAGCATAGAACTGTAGCGATCTTACATCGTCTAGGATAGCCCCCACTGCATTGCTGAGGTCTTCAAGATCGCCTTCTCTAAGTTCCGGTTCAACCATTTGCATGCTTCTACTCACTACGTCCTCCATCTCAGTACAAAACTCTTCGCACTCCACACTAAAGAAACTCAGATACACGTAAAGACCTAAAAGACCTAATCCTAATGAAAGGTATACCACAAGAATTATGAGAATACCGTATTCCATACTTGCATAGGCTTTTCTTATGATAACCCGGATAGCACGTTAGCTAGGTGTCCAGTCTATCTAACATATAGTGCTGTCCAGGCTACCACCGTTACACAAACTTTATTTCAGCGAGTTTTCTGCTTAAACATTGTTAGCTTCGTCACGGCCAATCCACGTTTGCTTTCCTTGGCTAGGGTTGGCAGGCACAATCTATCTCAAATTACGTGATCGCACGTTACCTTCTAGGTAAATATTACATGGCACACCTCCACTTAAGCCATTTAATTAGCTACAGTCAAACCTCTGCATATCTCCAGCAGCTTACGCTCTAGTTCTTTAAGCGTAGCATAGGGGGCTGATCCGGTAAAGCTCTGAATCCTATCAAGTAATCCCTCTACGATAGCAGCCTGCTCTTCCAGCTTAAGAGCATCTACTTCGCTAGGAACTTCAGGAGTCGGGCTTTTAGGTTTTCGCTCCTTAGGTCCTTTAGTCTTGAGGTCCTTAATCTTCTCTTGAGCTACTTCCTTGATTTCCTTGGCTTTTACTTCAAGCTCTTTAGCCTCCGATAGTATACGTTCTGCAACTGCTGCATCGCGAACCTTCTCGGCTTCTTTAACTTTTCGCTTGGCCTCCTTCTCAGCCCTCACACCTTTGCCGTGAATAGCCGCAACTTCATCACGCTCAACAACAGTTACCGTCTCTGGAACAGATTCCAGATTAGGAACCCCAGCTCTTGCCAAAGACTTGTTAACAGAGGATTTACTTCTCCCGGTCTTAGCTACCGTATCAGCCACATATGAGGGGGTTGAAACCGAAGGAGCCTTGTTATCTTTTGGTTTTTCACTTCGTTTCCCCCGCCCGCCTAGCCTACCATTCGCTCTTGACTTGGCAACTTTGGTGCTCTCAGGGTATAGAGTTTCGTAGATTTCCTTCCGGCGTTTGTTGTGCGCATCGAATTCAGGAACACTAAGTTCATAGCGTATTAGGTTTTCATCAATCTCCGCAAGCTCAGCCATAATATCTTCGGTAATTAAATTGGTTTCAGACTCGTCAGCTCCTGCCGAAGTAGCTCTTTCCCTAGCGTCTTGGACAAGCTTATCGGTTGATAACACCAGACACTGGATAGAATTCCAACTCAGATTCTTTGCAGCTAGCAACCGATGCAGCCCGTAGACCAAAGTGTAGCTATCATCAGATGTTGAAGACAGTACCCCGATAGGCTGTAACAGCCCTTCCACACGCATGGAGGATTCCAGGCTGGCAACCTTCGTTTCATCAGCTTCACGCTTACGCTCAGGAATCTGTATCCGGGACATCTCTACCCGCATGTGGCGCTCCTTTGTCTGAAAAACACAATGCCAGAATACCCGCCCTTTGCCAAGAGGATTAGGCTGATATCCTTAACACCGTAAAATCGCCTCAGGAGCCCTATGAAGCCCCCTAAAGTTTTTCAGGTACTACCCTACCTGACCATATCTGTGAGAGGCTCTACAGGGCTCCTGAGGGCTCTACAGAGGCCACACAATCGTAGCATATACCTGTCTCCAATTCTTA
>Ga0137347_1000007_pt1 | contig 24352 bp, 50 predicted proteins | sample EasRivERMLT590_2_FD_104756 | JGI IMG/M metagenome (GOLD analysis project Ga0137347, IMG submission 104756) | Soil microbial communities from meander-bound floodplain in the East River, Colorado, USA - East River MetaG ERMLT590_2 | ecosystem: Environmental > Terrestrial > Soil > Floodplain ...
AAGTATCGGATAACTGCCGCAAGCTCTAGCGTTATTTCTCTGGAGCGCCTAACCGATACAGGCGCAACTGACGGCTCATGGCCTGGGTTCGCATCGCTTACCACATCATCGGCGACCATCGTTCTCGACTTCTCCAGCACCGAAGGGAATTGGCTTGGCCCATTTTGTGCATGCCCATCCGGTCAAACGACATCAACAATTGAGTGGGATTACTTCTTTGCTGGCGGCCTTGGCGGCCTGGACGCTCAGGGCGGATGGTTAGACATTGGCGCTTACACTGAGATGCAATACCGAGACTTCAATGTTGGCGGAGCGTGGACCTCTGTCACTCATTCGTTTGTTAATCGAACCTTTGACCAGCTCGGTTACACCGAAACAACAACGACACCATACCCTATGCGGCCAGAAGTAAGGGTTCGCCGTATTGGCGCGAAAGAAACAAATCCAAGCATACAGAACGGCGTGCAATGGTACGGCCTACGATCACGGCTCACAGCACCGACCAGCTATGCCGGCGCCACCACAATGACCCTGAAGGTTATCGGCGGCGACAAAATCGCAAGCTCCGTAGAGTCAATGGTAAGCGCCAAGGTTACCCGAAAGCTGCCAGAAGTAACTGGCGGCGCAGCTGTCGCTAACCGCAATATCGCTCCAGTGTTTAAATACGTCGCTGAGTCTGTCGGTTATACGACTTCAGATATAGATATGGCCGAACTGATCCGCTTAGACTCTATATGGCGCGCTCGTGGCGACTACTTCGACGATGAGATAGACGGCAGCAGCACCGTAAAGGATACGCTTGAGGATGCGCTACAGGCGGGGTTCTCTGAGCTGACCGTTGATCGCGGATTGATGCGGCCAGTGCGTGACGAACTGCGCACGACGTTTGAGCAGATGTACACGCCTCAGAACATGACCGGGCCGATGAGTCGCGATTTCAGCGCGCTAACGCAGGATGACTTTGACGGCGTTGATGTTGAATACACCGACGGCATCACCTGGCAGGTTGAAACTGTTGAGTGTCGTCTTGCCGGCGATCTTGGTACTCGGGTCGAGAAAGTTCGCTTGCTTGGAATTACCAGCAGAACCCGAGCGTGGCGGATAGGTATGCGTGTTCGCCGCACGCAGAAATATCGCCGTAAGACGTTCAAGTTTTCGACAGAAATGGACGCATTTAATAGCCGATATCTGTCGTACTGTGCGCTTGCTGATGACGTGCCGGGATATGCTCAGTCTGCGATTCTGGACGCATACGCACCGTCTGGCGGCGGGTTTATTCTCGTGTCGTCAGAAGCGTTCGATTGGTCTGCTGCCGGCGCTCATGTTGTGGCAATTCGGCGCAAGGATGGCACGCTATCTGGCCCGTATATCGCGACAAAAATAGACAGCTACCGAATGTCTATTCCGTCGCTGGATTTCGTGCCGGATACGTCTTGGACTGTGGAGCCACCTCACTTGCTCTTCGGGCCACTGACACGATGGAATTATCCGGTGTTGATTACCGAGGTAACGCCTAGCGGGACTGTGGGCGCTAATGTTTCTGCGGTGAATTATGACGATCGTATTTATTTATCAGACGATGAGTTTCCGCCAGACTAAGGATAACTCCAAGGATACCGGCCACGGATAACGCATCCAGTGGCCAGCCGGTAGTCCATTTGCCCGCCTCGATCCTGCAAGTGGCTGATACGTGACGCTCTAAGCGTTACGCCTTCCACATTGATGACTAGCGGACAGCCTACTGGCGGCAGCAGCTCCGGTCGATTCCATTCGTAAACGGTCGGCTGCTGCGTAACCGTTGAGCCATGATCGCTGATTTGGTCCGTGTCGATTCTTGGCCAGCTCAATCGGCAATCCGAGCATTTTCGCAGTCTGCCCTGCTAAGTGATGCGGTGTCATTTTCTGCCTGTCCTGTCATGTTTGATGCCTCATAAATTGGAAACACTGAAGCGGTATGTCCTGCGCGCCTAAAACGCGCGGCCACATTATCAGCTAGTGCATAGGTTGCGCGCCAGCTTTTGCAGACTGGCAGGCCTAGTCCGAGCTGGACGAAGACGCCGAATTTCATTGCTGGGTCGCGGCCTTATCGAGAATTCCAATGGCTAGCGTTAAGTTACGAATTGGCACAGACCACTCATCAAGCCCGTAGAGTCTGTCTCCATTATGCCCGTAAGCCTGTAGCTGGTCGGTGGTATCAGCCACGCGCCATTTAACGTCTTTTACTACTCGAAGTAGCTCAGCTTTTTCTTCGCGTAGGCGCAGTAGCTCAGAGAGAGCGGCTGGAATAGAGGGCGCTAGAGATAGGAGGAGCTCTGCAAGCAATTCTTCAGTGATAGTAACAACCGGAGTAGTAGTCATTTCGAATCCTCCAATAATCCAGCCACATACTCGCCAGCCGCACGATTAAACGCGAACCGCTTAGCTTTCAGCTCTGCATGAGCGATATGCACAACGTCAGGCTCTGATTTCTTGTAAGCCTTGTTCGCGGCCAGCATTTCGGCGTGCATTGCGCGGAGTTGGTCGAGGGTCATTCTTCCCATACCTCTTGAGCTCCTTTGCATTTAGGGCAGGTCTCTGGATTGCCTCTAGGCGAATATCGAACATATCCGCACCCGTTACATTCGCTGCACCGCACCCACGCCATTACGCGTCACCTTTGGCGCGAGCTATTGCGGCCATAGCCTTATTAAGTGATGGCCTGAAGTGCGACTCAATGTAGTCCATATCAACATCGGATAGGATCAGCTCGCACTTCAATTCTTCAAGCGCCTCAAGCAAATCAGGCGCGGCTGCCATTAGTCTGGCGTTAGCTTCAAACTCAGGAACGTCCGGCCTGATATCTGCAATCTCCCAGCCTTTTTTGTCTTTTGTAACAACCATTCCGTATCGGTCTGAGGATTCCCACGGCCCAGCTGTATGCTTACTCATTCCCATACCTCCAAATAAACCATAACCAAAGCCGGCGCCATCGCCAAGCAAACCAAAACCCACTGACCAGACTCGACAAATCCAGCGCCTACGAAACACAGGACGAGCGCTAATAGCATCCAGTTATAACGCTTGTGGCGAGTCTTTCCACGCCACCAGTTGCGCGCTTTATTCATCATCGCCGGCATTCTCCGCGCAGATATGTTCAAGAATTTGCTTGGCGAATGGCTCAAGCAGTTCGACTGCAAGCTCTTTGCACCAATCGCGCTCGCCGCCAAATATTGCGCGGGCGTAGGCTGCTGACATTGCTGGCTCGTAGTCTAGGGCGGCTAGGATTAGGCGACCAAGGTTACCTTCATCGTTTTTGTGTGCGTATCGGTAAACGGCGTGCAGCGCGACCAAGTCAGACAGCTCAGACGCCTCTACAAGAGTTGCCGAGTCGAGCATCACGTCGCGACCGCACATCAGTCGATCAGCCTGCGAATCGATCCAGTTAACTACTTCTGTTATCTCCAGCGGATCCGGCGTTTCGTCTGGTGATTGGTTGTCGTAGGCGCGCTGGGCGTCTCTCATGGTTGTCATTTCTGTCACTCCGTTGCGTTGATTGCTTCAGTTGCTGAACTATATACTCAGACCTATACATGCGCCACAACTAAATTTGATTTATAATGCGATTTCTTGGCACGAGGATTGCTTATGCGCTGGATAGATGAAGCAAAAAAACACATCGGACTTCGGGAGACCGTAGGCGCTGCAAGCAATCCGGTAATCGTCCAGTTCTGGAAGGACATTAAACGCGGCGGCATCAAGGACGACTCCACTCCTTGGTGTGCCGCTTTCGTTGGCGCCATGCTTGAGCGCTCTGGTATTCGCTCTAGTCGCTTCGAATCGGCAAAGTCGTACCTTGATTGGGGTGTATTGCTGATCGAGCCTACAGCGGGCTGCATTGTCGTATTCTCTCGCGATGGTGGCGGCCATGTAGGTTTCTGCGTAGGCCAAGACAAGGACGGCAACCTACTGGTGCTCGGCGGCAACCAGGGCGATGCGGTAAACGTTAAATCCTTCCCGCGTTCTCGGGTGACTGGTTATCGCTGGCCGGCTGAGATTATCTGTCAGCACGATCCGCTGCCAGTTATGAGTGCTGCCGAATTGTCGAAGGTGGAAGTATGAGCGACTGGCGCGGAGTATTAAGCACCGTAGCACCCTGGATCGGCGCAGCTGCGGCTGGTGGCGTTCCTGCGCTTGTGGGTATGGCCGCTAGTGAGCTTGGAGCGGCATTCGGCAAGGACGTTAAGCCGACCATTGACGCAATAAGTGCGGCCATCAGCGGCGCAACTCCTGAGCAGATGCTTGCACTGAAACAGGCCGATCAAGACTTCCAATCGAAAATGCAGCAGCTCGGGTTTGAGCATATCCAGTCGCTTGAGAAAGTGGCCTCGGATGACCGTGCGAGCGCCAGGCACATGCACGAGACTGTGCGTGACCTGAGCACTCCGATTCTCAGCTATATGGTCGTGCTGGCATTCTTCGGTACCGTCTATATCCTCCTTACCCAGGCCGTGGAAATCCAGACTGAAATGAGAGATGTCGTCATGGTGCTAATCGGCACCCTGGCAACATCGTTCAATCAGGTTCTGGCTTTCCGGTTCGGCACGTCGGCTGGCAGCAAGGACAAGACGGATATTATTCGTTCGCTTGGTGGCAAGCAGGGCTAGCGTGGATTGATGCTATTCATCAATAACCCAGGATGAGCACTCTATGCGCTCATTTCTGAACTCGATGGCGAATTCATCCAGCAGATCCTCGCGCTCTCTTTCCGTCATGGCCTCCCAGGATTCTCGCGGGTATTCGTAGACATCATCATGGGTGCAGCCGGCAAAACCAGTGCCGATGTGAACTTTGATTTTTATCATGTCGCTCATTTTTATTACTCCAATAATTACTTCAATTATCCACGCTTAATAAACGGCCATGATTCGCCAATATAGACGGCGTCTACTGACCGTTTGTGGATTCCATATTCAGCAGCAATAACCGACGACGTGTGCAGCGCTGCCAGTGCCAAATGCTCGTTTCTCTCCGCTGCCCACTCAAGGATCAGCCGTGTATCGTCAGCTGTTCGGTTATGCCCGGCGCGCTTCATTCCTTGCAGGCCGTTGCTGATCTTGTAAACGGTGTTCTTGCATAGGCCCATTTTATCGGCGAGAACGGTTAGCGACATTGCGCGGGCTTTTCGTAGCGCGGATCGCCCAATGCTGGCGCGACGGTAAATCTCAGTCGCCTGGGTTAAATTAAGTTTTTTCATTTTTATACTCGGTTAGACTAGCTTGCCAATGGAGTTAGCCCATTTGATTGGGTCTTTTGCTGATTTGTGAAGATTGCACCTTGGGCAGAGGCATTGCAGATTGTATTTATCGTTTGATCCACCCTTAGATAATGGCTGAATATGGTCGATATGGTATTTTTTCTTACCTGATTTAAGTATCTTGGTTTTGCAATTTGCGCATAGTCCGCGCTGGCTTTCGAGAATGGCTATAACGTCCGCTGCGCTATGGGCTCCTTCTGCTCTGCGAACCCTGGCGCGGCGGTTACGGCCTTGGGATGCACGCTTTTCAGGGTTAGCTTTGTTGTATTCTCGCCAGTATTCAGAAAACTTATCGGCGTTAGCTTTGTAGTGATCACGCATCCACGCCGCAATCTTCTCGGAGTTTGCTTGTCTATATTCGCGCCCCTGCGCTGAAATCTTTGCGGCGTTGGCATGTCTGTATTCGCGATCCCTATCTGCAATCTTTTTTGCGTTAGTCTTTGCGTATTCGCGCTTATGCTCTGAAATCGCTTCAGCGTTTGATTTATTGTATTCGCGCACGCAAGACTTGCATTGAGATGTCAATCCATCTTTTTTGGTTGCACGCTTACTAAACTCAGCCTTTGACTTTTCAATCTTGCACTTAGTACAGGTTTTCACGATACGCACCAGTCAAGTGGTAGTCTTGAGGAGTACGACAGCGAATGACTAATTCGTTTTCGGCTGGCCGGCCTAGTCGTATCTCAATTATATCACTACTTCGCGATTGCTAGAAAGGTATCGATTCGCTATCGAAATCATCATGCGCCGGCTGTGGCGCTGGTCGCTGCTGCTGCGGCGCTGCCTGTCGCGGTGCCTGTTGCTGACCTTCCGGCTTTCCGCCTAACAGCTGCATAGTGCCCTGCATATCTACGACAATCTCAGTCGTGTAACGCTTGATGCCGTCCTTTTCCCACTCGCGGGTTTGCAGCTTGCCTTCGATATAAACCTGCGAACCTTTGCGCAGGTATTCGCCGGCAATCTCCGCCACCTTTCCGAACAAAGACACACGGTGCCATTCGGTCTTTTCCTTCTTTTCGCCGGTCTGCTTATCTTTCCATTGCTCACTTGTAGCAAGGCTGATGTTTGTAACAGCATTGCCGTTTGGCATGTACTTGGTTTCAGGGCCTTGCCCGCAAGTACCAACAAGAATCACTTTATTTACGCCGCGTGCCATTTGAATCCCCTTAGATTTCAATGCTCAAGACACGCGCCATGCGCTCTTCTAGCATCTGGTTGAAGCGCTCGACGCGCTCTGCAATGTTGCTGATGTATTTCTCGTCACGATACATGCGCTTAACGAACAGCGGCATGCCGGGCCAGTAGCTAACGAAGTCGATCCATTCACGCTCAGCTACCCACAAGCCACCCTGACACTGTGCGACGTGCTCTTTCGGGACTTCGCCGCCAAGAATTACAGCAACCTGAAATTTTGGCAGCTTAGACTTGATTTCAGTCAGACCGTTATCGCCTACCAGTGAGTCTGGCGAATAGCCGCAGCCGTGGTTAAGGATGATCGCCGCTTGATCGGTTTGGATTTCCTCGCGAGCTTCGTACAGGCTGCGCGCAATACCTTCGTACTCGTGGCCGCGCTCAGTCGCTCGCGTGGTAAATGCAAGCTCTGCGGCCTCTTCGGTGATGCGCTCGCCAATCAGTTGATCCATGTAAGTAAAGGCCGCTACGCCGAATCCGCTCGCATCCTTCCCATTGACTAGGATGCACTCAAGCTCAGACATGGTAACGATGCCTAGGCGCAGCGCAAGCCACTCTGGCGACCCCTGTTCAATATCCTTGATGATCTGCATCATGCTTGCTCTGTATCGCGGCGATAGGCTTTGGTGAGCTGCGCCAGCGCTTTGTCATACGATGCCTTTTCAATATCCTCTGGCTCTCCATGAATCGATATAAATCCGGCCTGAGTTTCAGGTTTGCACTTTTCCATCATGGTGCGAATCGACTTGGCCTGCTGCCCGGTAATGCTTGCGACTGGGGTTGCTGCATAGCCGTCGTCATCCTCGCCACGGGTGGATATGTTAAGCAGCGCGCACAGCACATACCGCTTGCCATAGCTGGTTGACGATCCAACGGCCTGTACTGCGTTCTTGCTGCCGCTGGTATCGGTCGGCAGTAGCATGGTCGTCTGCTCGCGATGGCCTTGGCGGTGCATTAGGATGCCGGTCACGCTAATGCCGGCCTGAGCATGCTCAACCTTGAACGAAACCGCAAAGCCATGCTTCTGCATGATCGGCTTGATAACGTCGTTGATATCCTCAAGCGTGGCATAGCGCACTGTGCCGTGACCCTTGCCGCGCTCAGCAATGCTTGGTAGCTCGCACTGCATTTCAGCCATAGCTGCGTTGAACGATGACTGAGCATTCAATGCCTGCATTCTCTCGTGCATGGCCATAAGGCGTTCGAGCTTTTCAATGTCGCAAGACGGATCGGATGCAGCCTTCTGGATTACCTGCAATACGGTTGCCGACTCTGCCTGCGCCGCTAATGCCTGATCTTGTCGCTGGATTAACTCGCCCATTTCTTACTCCGGTTTGTTGATTTGGTGTTGCCATTATTTGTCATTAAGACTATTGTGTCAACCACACAAACGCAAAACATACCGAGGAAGTTAAAAATGTTGCGACTTGAAGACATCGTGAAAAAGCTAAAGGATCGCCGCCTATCTACTGTGGCCGAGCGCTTAGGCATGAGCTACACCACGCTCTGGCAGATCGCCAACGGCATCCAGAAATCGCCTAAATACAAGCACGTTGAGGCACTGTCCGACTATTTCGAGTCGGAAGAGTGACCACGGCATGAAAGACAAAATCAAAGAGGCCGCAGTCATTGCCGACATTGGCAAGATGACGATCACAGCGATTCGCGCCAAGCACAATGTCGGCAAGAACACGGTTAACGGACTGATCATAGACATGGGTAGCGCTTACAAGCCGTTCGTACCCGAAGGCAGCGTTAGGCTATCAACTGATGACGTTCGGCTAATTGTTGAGCTAAACAAGGCTTACCCGGACATTCCGCCGCGTGAAATCGCCAGGAAGTTCGACGCTAAGACGGCGCGCATCAATGACATTTTGAGCGGTCGAAAGTGGTCGTCGGTTACTGGTATTGATGCGGCTAAATTCAATAAATCTGTGGGTGTTTAGATATGAGCATGATCGAAGTTAAAACTTCCGACCTAATCGGTCTGGCGCTAGATTGGGCGGTGGCCAAGGCTGCGAATATTGGCGACCCCGCCATTGATATGTTGTGCTGTGGTAGCGGCGTTCAGAGTGGATATGGTTCGCCTCCCGAATGCTGCGGCAAGCCAGATCCAGCGCTATACCTTGGCATTCATGGTAAGTGGTCGCCATCCACTGACTGGGCACAGGGCGGCCCACTGCTGGACGAGCACTGCAAGGGATTTGGATGCGTGCAAAACAGTCTTAACTCAAATTGGCGTGCGTTCGGCTACGGAAACGGAAAGCCATTTGACCAAGATCGTCAGCAGCGACTTGCATCAGGACCATCAATATTGATCGCCGCCTGCCGCGCAATCGTTGCCGCAAAACTTGGCGACGTGGTAATCGTTCCGGCTGAATTGGTAGAGGCGTAGCGATGGCTAGAGCGCGCAACATCAAGCCGGCATTCTTTACTAACGAGCTGTTGGGCACCGAAGATCCTATGGTATCGCTTACCTTCCTGGGTCTGTGGTGCCTGGCTGACAAGGTTGGCATTCTTGAGGATCGTCCACTTCGGATAAAGGCAGAGCTGTTCCCATATCGTGACTCACTGGACGTTAACGGTTATTTAACGGTTCTTGCACGGTTAGGGTTCATTGTTCGGTATGAAAACGAAGGTCGCCGGTTTATTCAGGTGGTCAACTTCAGAAAGCACCAGTCGCCACACAACACCGAGAAGGGTAAGGGTTTTCCGTTTAGCACCGATCCTAAGTCATTGATTTTAGGGCTTAACGGTTATGGCACCGTTAAAGATGCGTTATTGAACGATGGATTAACCGTGCCAGAACGCCCTGATTCACTGATTCCTGATACCGGATTCACTGATTCACTGATTCCTGATTTACCGCAGAACGATTGTTCTACGGGCGAGGAAAAAACGCCTCGCTCAAAATCGATAACGGTTACAGGACTGGTTGCGCTTGGCGTTGATCAGCAGCACGCAACCGACTGGCTGAAGGCTCGAAAGGTCGCACTAACACAAACGGCATGGGCTGCAATCGAAAGGGAGGCGGGCAAAGCCGGAATCACAACAGCAATGGCAGTACAGGTATCTGCTGAAAACTCATGGCGCGGGTTCCGTGCCGACTGGTATCAAAACTTGAGGGGAAATCATGGATCACATCAGCAAGGTAACCAACGCATCGATAACTCGGCTGTCGGACGGGTCAAGCGAGCCATTGCAGAAGGCCAAGCCCGCGAAACTGGCCCAGAACCTTTGCGACACTTTGAGTCTCAAGATGGCGGAGATTTACGGCCACCGATGGACGGCGAGTTTTGGCGAGAGGATTGATCAGAACCATGCGTGGGCATCGGTGCTGGCTGGCATGACTGGCGCGCAGATTGCTACCGGGCTTAATCACTTGGTTTCAGCTCGACTTGCATGGCCGCCAACTGCGCCTGAGTTCCTGTCATTCTGCGAGGCTAGGCCAACCGATGAAAGCCTTGGATTGGCAAGTGTCGAAAAGGCATTCAGAGAGGCGTGCAACAATACGCACCCAAGCGCCAGGAATCACGCCAAGTGGTCGCATGAGTGCGTATATCACGCAGCATCGGAAACGGGCTTCTACGAGCTGAATACGATGAAAGCTGAGCAAAGCCGACGACTGTTCGCCCGCAACTATGAAATCGCCGTGCGCGACTTTGTGGACGGAAAGCCAATGCGAGCTATTCCGCTGGCGTTACCTGCGAGCGTGCCGGGTGAGCGTAACGAGAAAACGGGTCTGGATGCGCTCAAGGCTATGCGCGAAGCTATGAAAGGCGGTGAAGCATGACAACTGAGCAGCGTCTAACAGTTCAGGCATTGCAGTCGGATGGCTTTGATATTTTCGATGAGGCTAAGTCTGTCTGCATACGCAAGGGTAACGACTATCGACTGGTAATGGCTGACGGATCGCAAAGGCGGGCGAAGGGTGCGCGGAAATGACCAGCGTGGAAATCAAGCGGCCATTCGACAGGACTCAAGGCGATCTAGAACCGTATCAGCCGCCAGAGCGTCACGCAGCTGCATGGCTTGTGACTGTTCCAGATGGCACGACACTGGCCATGCTTGGTGAGCGGTGCCGGCAATCTGAGGCATTGGCTTCAGCTAGGGTAATTTGGCCAGAATGCGAGGTTGAGTGATGAGTAATCAGCCGTGCAATTGCTGGCGGGCGCATAGCGTTAAATTCGCAAAGGGGCAGAAGCCACCGGAGGATATTGAAACCCTAACGGCCGCATGGGATCGAGATCAAGAATTGCTATTCGAGCAGAAAGAAGAGATCAGCCGGCTAAAGCAGAAACTAACCGACGCCCGAAACAAGCTGGCGGCTAGAGGGATTAGCGATGAGTGACCATCCACCAGCGCAACACTGGTTCGCGCCAGGGCCAAACACGATACGCGACACAATGCTCAAGGCATACGATGCGGCCAAGGCACTGTCAGTAGGCTATCCGGTTGAGGTAATCGTTCGGCCAGTGAAGAGCCGGCGCAGCATTCTGAGTAATGCGAAAATGTGGGCCATGCTTGCCGATATCTCGAAACAGGTTGAATGGCCAGTGAATGGCCAGATGCAGAAGCTTGACACGCAGGATTGGAAGTCACTTATAACCGCAGCAGCAAAGCAAGAAGCGCGAGTGGCTTCCGGACTGAATGGCGGGGCGGTAATGCTTGGAGTCAGCACGCGGAAAATGACCGTCGCGCAGATGAGTGACGTGATTGAATATCTGCACGCATTCGGCGCTGAGAAAGGTGTCGCCTGGAGCGACAAGGCCAGCAAGGAAATCGTTGATAGTTGGGAATCAGAATGATCAAGCCTAAGCCAATTCGTAGCAAGAAGTGTGCCAACTGCAAAGAGTCGTTCGTGCCTTCGCGCAGTTTTATCTCTTGGTGTTCGACAGATTGCGCAATCGTGATCGCAAGGCTCAAACAAGCCAAGCAAAAGGCCAGTGAAGCAACGCAGGAGCGCGCACAGCACGCGAAAGCAAAAGAAGCGGTCAAGACCAAGGGGCAGCACATGAAAGAGGCGCAGACGGCTTTCAATGCCTTCATTCGTGAGCGTGATAAGGATCTGCCGTGTGTGAGTTGCGACAAGCCGGCAACATGGCGCGGGCAATGGCACGCATCGCACCTAAGGAGCGTCGGGTCTACGCCAGAGTTGAGATTTGAAGAGCTCAACGTCCATAAGGCTTGCTCGGTCTGTAACTCGCACTTAAGCGGAAACCTTCTCGGATATCTGCCAAGGCTGATTTTGCGCATAGGCCAAGATAAGGTTGACTGGCTGCAAGGTAAGCATGAGCCGAAGCGTTACAGCATCGACGACCTGAAGGCGATCAAGGCCGAGTACAGGCAGAAACTACGGGAGATGAAAGCTATAAATTAACGCTATACAGCAGCGAATTGAAGCTATACAATCAGGCTAAGGAAAGGGCCGAATATCGGTGTTTTGTTACTTTATAACATTGGAGTATGAGAGATGGACGCAAATCTAAAGAAATGGCGAGACGAACAGAAACATCTGCCTGAGTTCATGCGCGACTTCCATGGATGTAAGCAACTGTTCAAGGGCATTTCCGATTACATCGTCTGCGATGCGGATCATCCAGCGAATGAAGTTAACTGGCGGCAGGCGCACTGCTACACCATCGACGTGTTCCTGTGGTTCATGGCGAAGCATGGGTTCACGCTTCAGCGTAGCCGGGCAAGGCTTGAGTTCGAAGATTTGGACGCTCTTCTTGAGCAGCTAGATGCAGATCGGCGCAAGTCATTCACCTTGGCAATGACAGGCAAGGAGCAATCGAAATGAACAAAGACAATGGCGGGCCGGCTTTCGGCGAGTTTCAAAAGGTTGGCGAAGTAGAGATTCGCGAAGGCGGCATTTCAGTTCGCGATTATTTTGCGGCTAAGGCGATGCAGTCACTTGCCGGCAAGCATGCAGCGAAATGCGTTGTTATCGAGGCTTACGAGATCGCAGATCTGATGCTGCTGGAGCGCGCGAAATGACCGACCGTGAATTGCTGGAGATGGCGGCGAAGGCTGCTTGGATTACGATTAAGCCGGTAGAAATAAAAAACGTAGAGTTCGCCGGAGATGATCGATTTATTGGATATTCAACTGACCCGCATGAGTGGCTTCGTGGCTGGTTCAACCCACTAACCGACGACGGTGACGCGCTGCGGTTGGCGGTGAAGCTGAATATCAACATTACCCACAGTGCTTTCGGTGTCGATGCGACCAAGACTGGATCGGCAATTAGCTTTGAGGGGTGGGGCGCTGATCGATTGTCCGCCACACGCCGCGCCATCGTCCGCTCAGCAGCAGCTATCGGGAGTGCGATGTGATGACCGACAAAATCCAGCAGGCCAGGCGCGAACTGTTTGAGGCTTGGACGAAGAGCGAGCATGGCGACTTAACCCGCCGACAAGATGGCGAGTACTTCGACGACCTTACTCATGGTGCGTGGCTTGGATTTAATGCCGCGCTAGATTGCGCTGTGATTGAGTTGCCGGCAGAGCTGCACGCATACACGGGACAGCCTCAAGAGGATCGGTTGCTTGACGCTGATCGTAACCACACGATCAAGCAATGCCGATCCGCCATCGAATCCACAAACCTGGGGATCAAGGTTAAATAACCTATACAAGCCAGCCTGCGCGCACTATACTGCACGGGCTGGTTAATATAATGGAGTGGAAGAAATGTTTGAACCCGAAGAGCTTATGGCAAGAATCGTAGACCTTGAAGAGCAACTCAAAGTAAGCGAGATGGCACCTCCAGCCGCAGAACAGCTAATCGCCTGCCTAGAAGGCGAGATTGCTAAGCGGGATGAAGAGTTGGCCGCGTGCCGTGTTGCGGTTGAGAATTGCGAGGTGTTTCGGGCGCGGATTGCTGAGCTGGAAAACATCGTAGACAAGGCGTGGAATAGAAGTCACCAGCTAGAGCATGGCGCCTATATTCCGGGCGCGCTTGATGCCTGGAAGCGCCCCGTATTGCAGAATCTACCATACGACTTTTCAGGAAACCCAGGGACACCAGCTACGCAGTATTGCAACGGGTGGAACGACGCTGGCGGTTACTGGAAAGCGCACGTAGACGACCTATTGGCCGAACTCGCCGACATCAAGGCGCAGGAGCCGGTGGCAGCAATTCCAGCTGGTTACTCCCTGGTTCCGTCGCGCATCGATCTTAGCCATGAGGACATTGCTGCCATAATGTTCATGTGCGGCGGTGATGCGGACGCCACAGAACTGGACGAGCAATTTCACGGTGGCACGCTATGGATCGGCGGCATTGATGACGATGGCGATCTGATCTACGGCATGCACCTATCCTGTACGGAATGCCCCGAAGAAGGCAGCACGACCATAGCGGAGTTCGCCGCGCCAGTGTTCAGCGCTAAGTCGGGCGTGGTGGTGTTGCCTGAGTACCGGACGATAAATCTAGCCGACTCAGATGCCGACCAGAATAGCGACAAGGGGTATAACGCTGCCATCGATGAAGTCGCCCGCCTAAACGCTGCCGACCACGCTGAAGGTGAAAAGTCATGCTAAAAATTCTGCAACCTCAAGGCGGATGCAACACTGCAAGCATGTACAGGGTTACCGAGTACGGCAGACTTATCGCAATGTTTCTATCGCGCAAAGACGCTGAAGATTTTATTAAAGCCAAACAAGGTGGCCAATATGAATAGCCAAGGGCTGAAACCGTGCCCATTCTGTTCGTGCACCGATGTTGGCGAAGTTACGATTAACTCGCGTCTTGAGTCTCGACACCGGCGCTTTAAGGTCTATTGCAAGGTGTGCCAGTGCCGAACCTCGGAGCACAAAACCCGCAAAGAGGCTCGGATATATTGGAACACCCGCGCCACGCCCTCCCTATCTGCCGGCAAGGATGGTGCGTGATGAAACTGCGCAACCGATCCGACCTATCGACAGCAGAAATCGCCATGGCCTTCGAGCTACGCCAAGAAGCATGCTGCTTTAAGCGGATTGCAATCGGCCTGAATATTGACCCTGATGATCTGTCGTCAGAACTTCGTGCGCGCGAGGTTTACGGAATGGGAACAGACCGCAGAACGACAGGACCAGCGTTCAAAACGCGCATACAGCTGCTGAAGTCGGCGCACGCTATGCGAAAGTGCCGCATGGGCTGGAATAGCATCAGCGCGCACATATGCCTACCACGCGAGCAGCTGCGCCTAGCGTATAACCGAGCGCTGCGCCTGGGGTGGCTGGCATGAATCACACTCCAATCAGGCTGCGCAGATTCGACACCGACCCGAAGTGCAGCATCTGCGGAAAACAACGGTCAATCCGCGTCCATTCAGCCTGTAGCAAGAAACGGCAGCAGAACCATTTACAAGCTGATACACTGTACAAAATCACGAAGGAGTAAACCCATGCAAGAGAAAACCGAACGCAATGCGGAGATCGTAGAGCTGCGCAAAACAATGTCGGTCGATGAGATCGCAGCCAAGCTAGGCCTGCATCGTCAGCGGATTTACCAGATCCTGCGTCGGGCTAAGGGGCGCGCGGAATGATTATTCTCGCAGTTGTTTTAATTTGCCTAAACCTTGGGTGCTTAGCTTTCTGTGCTGCAAATAGCAACCCAGTCGGCGCATCAATTAACACATTCGCTGCGGCATTCACTTACTTTGTTTTCTTCACGGATGCTTTCAAATGAGCGCTCAAAACCTAGCCGACACAAACGCCCAGCCATCCCCATCGCCCAACGACAAGCCAGCCGTATGGTCGCTAGTCATGCGAGATATGACCGAGCGCGATATATTCGGCGCTGAGAAATACGGCACACGATTGCAGCCTGGAAACGGGCGCGATTTCCTGATAGATGCGTATCAGGAGGCGCTTGATCTGGTCGTGTATCTGCGCGGGGCGATTTATGAGCGGGATGAGATTGGTGTCGTTAATCATTCACCTTGCTCTAAGCCGGCTATGGAAATAAACATTCCGCCAATTCATCCGTCCGCCGCCATCGAAGTCGCATCCGAAATCGACGATGACAGTCCGCGCGCCCAGGTAGTGCAGCAGAATGGCGAGATGGCGGCAGAGGTTTATGCTGCTGTGGATTCGGTTGATCCTTGGGCTGGCGCGCCGGATTGGGCTAAGTTCAAGGGGCAGGATTTAAGCGGATGCTGGTATTGGTTCGATTGTATGCCAGAGCAGAATAATATTGAGTGGCGCGTAGGCCGTAGTCGTGGCTTGGCATTGTACGCATCATCAGGCGACAAAAACCAAAACTGGGTATGCACTCTAATCACCCGAAAATAAACACTATACACACCCGCGCAGTCGCTATACACTGCGCACTCAAACCATGAAAGGAGTAGTGAAATGAAGCTTGTTGAATTGCTGGCGAAAGAGCTGAAAGAGTGGCCTGCTAATCGCGAAATTATCACGCAATCGGTTTTCGATTCAGAGTTATACGCAGGGCGCAGCGCGGCGGCTGCCAATCATATGCGACCAGCATTAACTCTATCTGTCCGCCACACAGAGGATATCCAATATCCGACAGTAACCCGCGCCGACTGGGAGTCTGAACGTGCGCGTATTGCTAAGCCGGCGAAGTCGAATAAAGACGGCTGGGTGCGGCATCGTGGTGGGAAGTGTCCGGTTGAGGCTGGGTCTGTCGAAATACGCATGAGGGGCGGCGTTACTGGAATTGAAGTTGCTAGATTTCTGCGCTGGAGTCATGGAATGGGTAGCGGAGACATCATGTCCTATCGCATCCATAAGCCGTCAGAAGAAACAGCAGACGAGAAAGTCATGCGCGAATGCGTGGATAAATGTGCCAGCACTGAGTCAGAACATGAGCCGATTTATAACGCTCAGGCTATCGAGCACGGCCCGCTCCAATGGCGCGACCGAATCAACGAAATCGACTTCACTGTTAAGGCGCTGGCAGGTGAGCGCGCATCATTGGTGCTGAAGCTGGCTGACGAAGGCTTGCAGCTGATTGAAGGTGCGAGCGCGCCAGTTAAGCCGGTCGAGGATATGAGCGACTGGCGGAATTGGAAGGTTGGTGATGTTCTGGAAATGATCGGCGCTAAAAATTGGGTCGATGTTACGGATGGCCGGTTTTATAAGCTCGTCGAGCCAGTAAAAGGCGGATTCTCAATAATTGACGACGTTGGCAAGTCACGCGACTTTGACGTAGGAAGAAAAGAATACGCCGCCATCGACTTCAAATTCCACTCCCGCCCATCCGCCTAACACTAACGGCCCGTCACCAGGAGGGCCAGCAACTTGATTCCGTTTAAGACGGAGGCAAGAGGAGATAATCATGAGCCGTGCAATAATCCTGCAAATGCAGAAAAAGAAAACGAGTCACATTTTTCACTTCCTTATGTGCGTGATTCTGGCGTTTCCGTTTGGCGCGGTCGGCGTGCTTGGGTGGGTTTCAGTATGGTTTATCTGCGTGCTGTCGAACATGCTGGAAAACTGGAAACTAGATCGCCGAATCGAAAAGGCGTTGGCTGCCGGCGAGTAAAGCGATACACTCTAGCCATGCGTAAGGCACGCAGCGTAAAACTTGGAAGCGCTTACGTTTACAGCCCCTACTCCGGGCTCAGTGCGCTACAGAATGCGGCCAGAGCAAGGATCATGATCCTCTTTCCGCTTTGCCGGGCGGCTCGGAATGGCAGGAGTGACTGGCCTAAGCAGTCAAGAATTAATCAATCGAGAGCGAATTATGACCAGCCAAGTAAAGGTTTCAGCCCATTGCAGTGATGACAAAGAAGTAGTCGTAACGGTTGCCGGTATTATCGACCACGCTACTGGCGCGGCCGGTATTATCGAAGAATTCACGCTACAAAATGGCGAGAGCGCCGAGCGGTCGATCTACGATAGCCGCTCAGTATCTTTCGTAGAAGTCTTAAAGCAGAAGTAACCAGGCAAGAATAACCGCCACGCCTATCGCAGAAGCGCACCAGGCGGTTAGTTTATATATTCCAACAGGGGAGATATGTCATGGTATTAAAAGAAGAAGACCTAAATATTGAAGTCGAGTGGGTTGAAGGTCGAGGCTCTTTGCACGTATCACTTACCGACGAACAGGCGGCGCTAGCAATTAGAGAGCAAGCCGGCCCTAAATGTTGCGAGCACTTAGAGCGCTGCGAGGGACATTCAGTAGTTGATTAATTTGATTTGGCCGCGCTTGCCATGATAGCGAGCATTTAGCCCTTTAACCGGGGCTTTTTATTATCTGAAATTCAGTGCAGCTTGCCCGTAACCATAAAATGCAAGTACCATGCCAACTGATATAACGGCAAAGCGGACGCCGCACAATGGATCAAACATTTATTAACTGGGTGCTCGGCATAGTCAGTATGCTCGGAGGCTTTCTGCTCAATGCCATATGGCAGTCTGTCAAAGACTTGCAGAAGGCAGACAAGGAGCTAGCCGAAAAGGTCGCCTCGGTTGATAAGCTGGTCGCTGGTGACTATGTGCGGCGCGATGAATTCCAAGATATGACCAAGGCGCTATTCTCAAAGCTGGACAGGATTGAGGATAAAGTAGACAGGAAGATCGACAAATGAAGGAGCTAGCATTCTGCTTCTGCGTCGTGATTGGGTTCGCTGGTGGTGCCTGGGTCGGTAGTAAGCTGTCTGCAAAGGATGCTCGCGGCGTTATCGCCAATGAGTGCCGTGTCGCTGGCGCGTTCACTGTTCGCCGGACTGGGTTTGAATGTCGGCAGATTAGAAAATGAGCCACAACCACAAGTCCACCGGCCTATCACTGACCGAAAAGAACATGATGTTCGCCCGCGCCGTGGTGCTGGACACCAGCCGAGACAAGACCAAGGGTGACCACTATCAGGACACGTTTGGCGGGAATATGTCCCGTTCATCGTATGCATGTTGCGCTAGTCGCCTTTGGAGGGCTCCCGTTATCCAGGCGTATGTAGATACCTTGCGGGAGGAGATGAGGGATAGGTTTATGGTTACTGTTGAAAGTTTGATTGCCGAGCTGGAAGAGGCCCGCCAAGTTGGCCTGTCCACTGAGTCAGCCGGGCCAATGGTTGCGGCCACAATGGGCAAGGCAAAGCTATGCGGGCTAGATAAGCAGATCATTGAACACCGTGGCGACATTCCTATTGGCGCTGTGACTATCGAGGTAGTAAGTGCGCGCCCTGAAAATAACGGCAACTGAGCCACAGGGTCGATTCCTTGCAATGCCTGAGCAATTCAGGCTGTTCTGCGGTGGCTACGGCTGCGGAAAATCAGAGACGATGGCCAATGCCGCGCTGATTGATGCGGTTAGCGCGCCAAACAGCCTGATAGGCCTGTATGCGCCGACATACGACCTTATCCGACTGATTACCGCGCCTCGCATTCAAGCCAAGCTAGAACAGCACGGCATCCGCTACACCTACAACAAGTCAGAGTTCAGTATCTCGACCAGCTCGCCAGGTATTGGTGACTTCATCATGCGCAGCCTTGACGTGCCAGAGCGAATTATTGGGTATGAGACATTCTCAGCGCACCTTGACGAACTGGACACGCTAAAGACTGACCACGCCGAAGAGGCATGGCATAAGTGCCTTGGCCGTAATCGCCAGCACAACGTCCGCGATCCGTCCGCGATAAACCGAATGAGCGCGTACACAACGCCAGAGGGGTTTCGGTTCTGCCATAAGCAGTGGGTAATCAATCGAACAGAGCGTCACGGCATGGTTAAGGCGTCAACGCGCACTAACCCGTGGCTGCCTGATGGTTACGTCGATACCATCATGGCGACCTATCCTGCGCAGTTAGCGGCTGCTTACGTCGATGGCGATTTCGTCAACCTCACCAGTGGCACGGTTTATCACGCATACAACCGTATCGCGCACAATTCAACCGAGACGATCAAGGATAAAGAGCCGCTGTTTATCGGCATGGACTTTAACGTTGGCCGCATGGCTGCGACGATCTACGTTCAGCGCCCTAACGGATGGCATGCGGTTGCCGAGCTGAAAGACGTTTTCGACACGCCTGCAATGGCCGACCTGATCAAAGGGCGATGGAAGAATAACGGCCATCGAATCGTTGTCTACCCCGACGCCAGCGGCGATAGCCGAAAGACCAACGACGCCAGCCGAACCGATATCGCCATTCTCCAGCAATCCGGCTTTGAGGTTCGCGTTAAGTCGAAAAACCCTGCGGTACGTGACCGCATCCTGGCGACTAACGCAGCATTCGACGCAGGAAAGATATGGGTTAACTCGCGTGAGTGCCCGACTGTAGCCGGAAACCTTGAGCAGCAGGCATACGGCAAGAATGGCGAGCCTGACAAGACAAGCGGCACCGACCACCAGAACGATGCGACTACTTACCCGATTGCGCATGAATTTCCGGTTCATCGTCCGGTTACTTCGATTCCGGTTCGTTTCAACTTCTGACTAATACTAGACAACCTCCGCCCATGGTGTATAGTGCAAGTGCGGAATGGCCGCTAACTGGAGGTTTGAAATGATTATATTGCTTTGCGGGCTTGTGGCTTTGGCCGCGATTGGTGCTCTTATGATCCATGCGAGCGATGACCGTATGTATACGCTACTCGGGATGGTGACTGGAACGTTCGGATTTATCTGCATGTTCGCTGCTGCTGCCGGGCTTATAGCGTATTGCGCTCTGGTATTTGACTACATGAGTTCCGAGCACAAAGCCCGCATCATGAATCGCGAATACGGTACGCACTACACGCAGGAAGAGGTTTTCTATGCATCAAGCGTGATCGATACAGTGCGCGAGCTTGACCGTAAGCGCTTTGAAGTAAACGGCGACATTCTGAAAGCTAAATAACTGGAGTGATTAACGTGGAAGAGATTGATTGGTCGAAAGCGCCGGAATGGGCGACCTATTTGGCGGTGTCCGAGCTTGGACATTCGACGTGGTGCGAGTTATTGCCTCGACTTGTCACTGGCGGCGCTAACTGGCAGGGTGGCGGCAATTGGAATGTCAGCGATTTAAAGCTTTCTGATATGGAGACTCGGCTTATTCCGCGCCCATCCGCCACGTCATGGTCAGGCGAAGGGTTGCCGCCTGTTGGGGCTGAGTGTGAAGTCATTAAGGGCGACTGCCATTGGGAGCCTTCGGATGAATTTATTATCGGTAAAAAAGTAAAGGTGCTTGCACTAATCTCTAACCAGTTGGATCAAGACCTTGCTGCGGTAGAGAGTGATAGTGGAGGGTGCTTTGTGCTTCTGCCTGAACTGCTAGTACCAATCCGCACCGCCGAGCAAATCGCAAAGGATGAGCGGGAGGCGGCTGTAGTTGGTGCGTTTTCCGCCTTAATAAAGGATGGATTTGTAATTCCATCAGATCACGCTGACTACCTGTACTCACTTTATGATTCTGGACACTTGGTAAAGCCCTAGCCATAACACCAAAGCCGGCCAACGGCGGAGACAGGAAATGAACGAAGCCATACTCGAATGCCTGCAAGAAGACAGGCCGATTACATTCACTGGCACGCTGCTATCTGAGTCTATGCGCCTTGCTTACTACTGGAGGAAGGCCGTGACTGGATTTATTAGATCGTTTCACTGATGACCAAGCCGGCAATCACGCCGGCTTTTTTACCGCCATCGTTTTTTATGGCATACTTCCTGCATATTTAAAGCCAGGACAACACCATGCCCATTACATCTGTCTGCGCAGAATACTCAGCCAATACCGAGCGGTGGCGCAAGAATCGAGCCGCGACAGATGGCCAAGACGCGGTTAAGCTCGCCGGCACCATGTTTCTGCCTGACGACTCAGAAGCTGATGCAAGCCCGGCAGCGCGGTTGCGTTATGCTCGCTACCAGATGCGCGCCGTATGGATGCCTGTGTCGTCATACACCGTCGCCGGCTTGTCCGGTATGGTGTTCCGCCTGCCCGCTGATGTTGAGCTACCGTCGCAGCTTGAATATCTCGAAACGAACGCAGACGGTGCGGGACTATCGCTTGAGCAACTGGCAAAGCTGTGCCTTGATGAAGTTCTAATCGTTGGACGGTCAATCCTGCTGTCTGAATACCCGCAGTCAGAGCCAGGCCTTAGCGCCGAAGAAGTTGCACGCCGCAACCTTCAAGCCCGTATCACCACATACGCAGCAGAGGCAGCAGACAACTGGAAGTTTGAGCTGGTCGGCGGCGTGATGAAGCTGACAATGATCAAGCTATGCGAGCAGACGGAAATCGAAAAAGACGAGTTCACCGTCGAGATCAAGAAGCAATACCGCGTCCTGCGATTGCGTGATGGCGTTTACACTCAAGCCATTTACGACGACAAAGGCGAAGTGGTTGTTGATGAGTTCGCGCCAGTAGACTTCACCGGCAGCACGTTTGACCATATCCCGCTACAGATCATCGGCGCCGAGAATAACCGCCCCGACATTGACCAGGCGCCAATCAGCGGGATCGTTGATCTAAATACTGCGCACTATCAAGTCACTGCCGACCAAGCAAAATGCCTGCACATCCATAGCGGCGGCACGCTGGTTATCAGTTCGAACCTAACGACCGAGCAGTGGACGCTGGCTAACCCTAACGGGATCACCGTAGGCGCCGACCAGGGCATTTTCCTTGGCGAGCAGGGAAGCGCTAGCCTGTTGCAACTTGAAGCCACCAGCGCGACCGGCGAAAAGCTCAAGAGTCTTGAGGATCAAATGCTTGCGGTAGGCGCGAACATGATCACGCCGAGTATTCAGGAGACTGCTGAGGCTGCGCGCATTGACGCCTCGACTCGCTCCAGTGCGCTGCTGTCTGCCACGAATAACGTCTCTGCTGGCGTGCTGGCCGCTATCAAGGATTGCGCTTTGTTCATGGGCGGCAACCCAGACGCCGTGAAGTACCAGCTAAACCAACAATTCTACCCTGACAACCTCGACGCACAGACCATTATGGCGATGATCCAGCTGCTAGACCGCCAGGTTATCGCGGTGCAGGACGTGCGCACTAAGCTGCGTGGCGGCGGCTTGATTGCGCAGAATCGCACCGATGAGGAATTGGATGCAGAGGTTGGCGATGTTGAGCCTATCGCTACAGTAGTCGCAGCAGTTAAGCCTGTGGTGGCTGAGTGAGCGCTAACACCTATCTGATATCGGCGTCCACGCGCCATCAGATACTAATTCAGCGGCTAGCCAGGGGTTACTCGAAAGACGTAATCCCTGCGCTGAAGCGTATGCAGCGAGAGATAAAGGCTGCGCTGCTAGGGCATGATTTAACCAGCTTTCAGACCGCCAGACTGTCCGCGCTGATGGCTGAAATAAAGCTAATCACGAATGCAGCAGCCGAAGAGATGACGGCTGTTACCATTCCGAACATGCAAGAATTTGCGGTCTACGAATCGCAGTTTACGCAAAAAATGCTACAGGGCGCGGTCACTATCCAGCTTGCCGGCGTAAACACTACAGCCCTAGCTGAAAGCATTCCGTTGCGCAGGATGACGCTTGTTAGCGGGAGTAAGACAACCACAACAACTATGGCTGGAATGTTCGACACGTTCGCAGCCGGCGCAGCGAGGGAGGTTGAGTCGGCTGTAGTGGCTGGAATCACCCAGGGGTCAACCACTAAGCAGATAGCCGATCAGGTTTTCAGCATGGTCGGTTCGCGCACGCTGGCGCAGGCAAAGACAGTCGTTGTTACCGCAACAAACCAAGCCGGCAGCATTGCAAGGGCGGAGCTTTACAAGGCTAACGCTGACGTACTGAAGGGCGAGGAATGGGTAGCTGTTCTTGACTCAGCCACTCGCATTGAGCATGCAGCGCTTGACGGGAACATTTACCCGATAGGCGAAGGCCCGCAAACACCGCTCGGGTATAACTGCCGGTGCATTCGTGTGCCGGTGGTCGATGATCGGTTCGCAGCTCTACGCGAAGGCGCTACCCGCGCTAGCTATCAGGGGCCTGTTGCATCGACAAGGACGTATGGCGGGTGGCTTCGTGATCAGCCTAAAGAATTCCAAGTTGAAGTCCTGGGGCCTGAGCGTTACAAGCTGTTTAACTCTGGCGGTCTGTCACTAGATAAGTTTGCAGACGGTCAAGGCAGACTGTACACGCTTGACGAATTGCGCGCGCGCGAAGGCATGACATTGCAGTGATTGGCACGACAGTTGCAAGCATTGCTGCACTGGCATAATATGTGCATGTAGCGGCTGGGCCGCATTAATGCACTGGGTGCGAAATGGCAAAGTTCAAACTGGAAGACGGCACAGAAGTTGAGGCGTTCACCGCTGATGAAGTTACCGCTCGACTTGAGCAGGAAACCAGCGGCCTGAAGTCGAAGCTTGATGAGCTGTTAGGCGAAACCAAGACCGCCAAGCAGAAGGCGAAAGAGCTGGAAGAAGCGCAGGCAGCAGCAGAGGAGGCCCGAGCAAAAGAAAAGGGCGAGTTCAAAGAACTGTATGAGCGGGAGCAAAAGGCAAAGTCTGAGCTTTCCGAGAAATACGAACAGTATGCCAAAAAGATTCAGGCAAAGGATGTTGAGCTATCGGCCAACTCTATCGCCAATGAGCTGACTCGCGACACCAAGCGCGCCGATCTGCTCAAGAAGGAAATCAGCCAGTTCGCACGATACAGCGAAGATGGCGTTAAGTTTGAAATGGGCGGGGTTGAAGTTGACCGCGCCAAAGTGATTGCGCACATCACCGAGAGCTATCCGTTCTTGGTCGATGGCAATCAGTCAAGCGGGGGCGGGGCACCCGGCAGTAAATCAGGCGGCGGGGCCGCAGAAAAAGGCAATGTTGGCGGCTCGAAAGAGGAGCGCCTCGCATACGCCACAAAACTTTTGCAGGAAACCCCCTGACTTTAACGAGGTAACACTATGTCCCTGACTAACATGAAGGTCTTCAACGCACAGTTGCAGACCATGACCATTGAAACCCTGGCGCA
>Ga0137347_1000008_pt1 | contig 23736 bp, 26 predicted proteins | sample EasRivERMLT590_2_FD_104756 | JGI IMG/M metagenome (GOLD analysis project Ga0137347, IMG submission 104756) | Soil microbial communities from meander-bound floodplain in the East River, Colorado, USA - East River MetaG ERMLT590_2 | ecosystem: Environmental > Terrestrial > Soil > Floodplain ...
AACTCTATCTCTCTCCTGTAAACTCTATCTCTCTCCTGTAAACTCTATCTCTCTCCTGTAAACTCTATCTCTCTCCTGTAAACTCTATCTCTCTCCTGTAAACTCTATCTCTCTCCTGTGGATAATAGAAAATAAACTCTCTGGATAATAGAAAATAAACTCTCTGGGATAATAGAAAATAAACTCTCCTGTGGGTAATAGAAAACTCTCTCCTGTGGGTAATAGAAAACTCTCCTGTGGGTAAAACACTTGACTGTGGGTACAGAAGCCTCTATATATGACACAGACAAACAAATGAGAGTGAAAATGGTAAAGAAATTCAATAAGCAGTTAGCAATTGAGCTAGTCAACCTAGCCAAAACTGATGAAGCAATGTATGTTCCAGAAAGCGAAGCAGAACGACTTGCAGCAGTAACTCATGAAGGTGTTCCTTGTTTTCTAGTTGATTTGGCAGAGCGCAATCCAGAAAATCTTATTGAAGTTGTTGTCAGTGCGACTGAAGCAGGCATCAAAATGTTTAATCCAATTCAGAGTACTCCTTCCATGAGCGACACTACCCCTAATACCCTCAATACCCTCAATACCCCCAATACCCCTAATCCCAATTCTAACCCTGTCGCGTCCAGTGAATCGAAGGGCTTCACTATTTTCCGTGGGTATGAGCATCCGAAGCGCAGCGCGAGTCATTTAATTCCAAAGGAGGCAAAATATCCTTGGAATGATATGAAGATTGGCGATGCTATTTTTGTTCCGGCTGTTTGGAATGCAGAAATTGGCAAGTACACATCGGTTGTTTCAGCTGTAGCTGTTCAGAATCGCAAACAGTCTGATACAGTCAGGGAGAAGCGTTTCACCAGTCGCAAGGGCGAGTACACTAACAGCGTAGATAACAGTGTAGATAACAGTGTATTAAGTGGTGAGTGGATTAAGTGTGAAGCATGGCGTGAGCCACGTCCGCGTAAGAAGAAGACAGAAGTAGCAAGTAGCAAGTAGCAAGTAGCAAGTAGCAAGTAGCAAGTAGCAAGTAGCAAGTAGCAAGTATAGTATAAGATAAGTAATATCATAATCTCATAAAGCTAGATGTATAAACTGCATCTAGCTTTTTTGTAAAGCAAAACCCGTTCGATGACAAACATATCACAAATACAAACACAACTGTCCAAGTTAGGCTACTACAAAGGTAGAATAGATGGCATAGAGGGTTCGCTTACTACGTCAGCTATAAAAGCATTTCAAAAAGACAACAATCTTCAGCCAGATGGTATTGTGGGTAGATTAACGTCCAGTAAGCTTTTTCCACAAGCAACGCAATCACTACAATCCTATATCCCTTTTGAAAATACAGTCCAACTAGAACAGTACTACGGTAAACCTGGTACGAATCAAGTACAAATAGAGTTTCCCTACGCTATGTATTATGATAACGCACCAATACATAGGTTCACAATTAATAAGTTTGCTGCGGAAGACGCACTCAAAGTTTTGCAGCAGGTTGCCACGCTCTATTCTGCAAAGGAACGCGCTGCTATCGGCTTGGATCAGTTCTCTGGGTGTTTTGCGAATAGGAACAAGCGAGGTGGATCAAGTCTCAGCACGCATGCCTATGCGATTAGTTTAGATTTTGATCAGGCACGGAATCAGTTGACGTGGGGCAAGGAAAAGGCGCGCCTTGGTCAGGCAGATGCTGTACCATTCTGGGAGTGTTGGGAAGCGGTAGGCTGGGTGAGTTTGGGGCGGACTGAGAACAGAGATTGGATGCATGTCCAGCGTGCCAGACGTTAAGTAGGTTCCTTTGGAAGTTTTATTAAAATCGTTGGTTGATGTCCTGGCTGGGTTGGGCTTGCCAGGCGTTGTCATTTGCGGTCTAACGTGGTATTTATGGTATGCTATTAAGAAGAAGGATGAGTTGCAGGAGGCGCGTCTAGAAGAGTACAAACTGTTAATGACGGCACTGAGTGACAACACGCATGTCATGCGGAATCTTAGAGAAGTGATTTCATTCTGTGAGAAACAAAATGGACCAAGGTTCGGACAAACAGAGCATTAAGTATACATTTTGGTACAAATTCTTCAAACGTAGGCGTAAACGTAGTATAGACTTAATTGCATTACAAGCAATTTATGAAGAAAATAGAGCAGTACGAATAGAGTTATATCAGGCTATAAAACAATGTTTAATACGATCACAGTAGCAGTACTAGCAGTCATAGGGTCAGTTATTGGTTTCTTGTATTATGAGTATAGTACAAGCAAGCTTGTTATAGAACAGCTAAATACACAGATTAGCGCACTTAGTTTAACAACCAAAGCAATGGTTAAATCTGCTGAAGCTAACAACAGCATGATAAACGAGTTGAATGAAATAATTAATAATTTACGTGATGATAACACACAGTTTCAGAACGAATTAGCGGTAGTAGCAGCGGAAGCCAACAATGGAAGCAAAGACAAAGACTATCTTAGCTGTGTTATCCCTGACACTACTAGTAAGTTGCTCAAGCTCAAGCCAAAAGTTAAATCCAAGTAGTGTTAGTCTCAAACCTATAGTTACAAGTTGTCAATACTACTCAGTGCCGGATATGAAAACAAACAGAGACTTAGTTTCTGAGTATGGTAAACTGTACTATCTGTGGGTAGAATGTTATGAAAAGAACGAAGCTATCAAAAAATACTTAGAAAATATAGATTGGTAGTGTATTAATATGCCTAATATTTTAACAGAAGTAGTTATAGATAATAAGTCTGCTACATGCTGTATAACAAAGTTGTTTGATAGTGACGGTGAAGAAGTTACAGATTTACGTTATGCTGTAACAGCTGTAGCGAAAGTTCTTGAGGGTAATCTTGTGGGTAAATTCGTTGTTATAGACATAGATATGAGTGATTACGAACGTATACAGTATAATTAAAAGTAGTCCTCAATGACATCAAAACACCAATTATTTGATACAAGCGCATTCACGGTTAGACCGCGTAATGAAGTTATTACTATTGATTCATTACCGAAAGGTGAAGAGTTACAAAAAGCTAAAGTAGCTTACGCTGAATACTTGTTTAGTCATCCTGATGATCGTTACAATGCAGCTGTTGTTGCAGTTGGAGAACGTTTAGCTGGTTACGTGTGGAATGTGTGGGCTGCTGACTTAGACGTAGTAGCGCATATGAAAGCTGTGAAGGCAAAAGCTGAATCTGACGATGAAGTGCTTGGTACTAAAACTGATATGTGTTATAAGTTATTGCAACTATCAGATAAGTACAAGAATTCCAATCCAAGAGAAGCTTTAGCTGCGTTAGCGTTAGTAGCAGAACTACGTGGATTTAAATTTAAACCAAGTGACGTTCAAGTTAATAATACTCAAATAGTCAATAAAGTAATGGTTGTTAAAGACTTTGGTAGTGCTGACGCTTGGGAAGATGCTGCTGTTAGTCATCAGAAAGATCTAACTAATAGTAGTAACAAAAATAGAAGTAATAACAGTAACAATAACACTAGTAACAATAACACTAGTAACAATAACACTAGTAACAATAACACTAGTAACAATAAGAATAAGACAATAGACATATAGGAGCACAGCGAGAATGGTTACGAATAGACGACTTGTTAAAGATACTGTAGAAGGTAATGCTTACGCTACACCATTTTGGTGTACGCAATTGCTTCTTGCAGCTGAACGTTTTGAAGGACGTGTGTGGGAATGTTGCGCTGGTTCTGGTCATATAAGCAAGGTGTTGCTAGATAACGGTTATGAGACATATAGTTCTGATTTATATAGTTATCCGAGATTAGATAGTTTAAACGCAGATCATGTAATTCAAACTAATCTAAATGCATTATTAGTTGATAGCAACATAGAGAATATTATTACTAATCCACCTTACAGTGAAGCTGAAGATTTTATTCGTTTGTGTGATAAGATCGTTACAAACAAGTATGCGCTATTATTACGTCTTGCTTTCTTGGAAGGCGGTAATAGATGCGTTGATCTGTTTAGTACAATTGCACCTAGATATGTTTACGTAATAGCAGACAGAGTAAGTATGTATCCGTTTGGTGATCTACGTACAACAGGTGGTACTACTGCTTATGCTTGGTACATATTTGATAAAACTGTTGAATATACTCACACAGAACTGCGCTGGTTGTACTACGACACAAATAAAGAGAATAAGTACGAACGTACTAAAAAACGCAGCAAGAAGTTTGGTAGTAAAAATAAAAAGAAAGAACTTGTTCAACAGTTGATTGAGTATAAGCCAAGAGAAGAGTGCGCAACAATTGAAGAATATATGCCTGAACCGGCAAAGAAAAGAATAGTGAAACGCAATGCCTAAAATTCAGAAAAACAATGTAGAATGACAAACTGCGTTTATGCGCAGATTTCGTAAGAGACAACAAGAAGACAGAGATTTCTCTCGTGATCCTGAACTACAGCCATGTTCAAAAGATTTTCCTGTGAAGAAGCAAGAAACACACAATAACAACAGGACATAACGTATTATGTTTAAAGCTCAAGAAACTTGGAAGCCTGATATTTGTATCTATCACGGTAATTGTAACGATGGGTTTGGTGCAGCTTGGGCTGTTTGGAAACGTTGGGGTGACAACGTTGTATATGTTCCAGCTGCATACGGTAAACCGTTACAAATTGATACTGTGGGTAAGAACGTCTTGTTTGTTGATTTCTCTTTGAAGTATGACGAGATGCATAACCTTCTGCAAGATCCCGCACGCACGCCTGCGTCTGTTATAGTTCTGGATCACCATAAGACAGCCGAAGCTGAACTTGCGCCGTACATCTGCGCATGCGACGTCAAGACGGCACTGGCGGACGTAGCCACTTGGCTGGACATTCTCCCGGTCATTGCGATCTTTGACATGAAGAAGAGCGGCGCGCGGCTTGCCTGGGAGTTTTGTTATTCTGCAGAACCTATTCCATTGCTACTGGAGTATATTGAAGACCGTGACTTGTGGAAGTTTATTTTTCCAGGAACACGTGAGATTCATACTTGGTTGTCTTCATACCCACAAAATTTCGCTTTGTGGGTAGAACTGGTTAATCGTGTAACCACAGATAATAGTGTCTTCAAAGAAGGCGCTGCATTATTACGTAGTCACAATAAACGTGTTAGTGATATGTGTGAATTTGTGGGTATGCAGTACATTGGGGGTCATCCAGTTCCATGTGTTAACGCACCTTTCTTTCTAGCATCTGACTTAGGGAATAAGTTATTACAACTTCACCCTGCTGCAAAGTTTGCTGCAACATACTATATAATTAATGATTTCGCACACTATTCGTTACGTTCAACAGATGATCGTATTGATGTTTCTGAAATCGCTAAAAACTATGGTGGTGGCGGGCATCGTAATGCTGCTGGATTTAAAATAACATTAGGTGCTGCTTTACCGTTTAAACCTTACAGTTGAGAAACATTCGTGCTTGATCTAAAACTGATTCGGGACAATCCAGAAGCCTTCGATACTACGTGCATTGCTGACACTATTGAAGAAGGAAAATATGGCCATGTAGATACTGGTGCTTTAGTACTGTACGGGGAAGAACTAAATGTTTTTGGTATGGGATCAGATTCAGAAGCAACTACTGTAGGCATGGTGTTACATACTGGTCTCATGAAGATGTTGGAAGCAATGCAAAAATAAAAGATACTGACGGGTTAGTTGAAGGTAGGTAAACATAATGCACAAAGTAGCTGTTTGTATTTGTACGCGTGGCCGTCCTCAAATGTTTGCAAGATGTTTAGATAGTGTAGTTAAACAGATTGTACCTTCGAATATAGAGTTTAAAATTATTGTTGTTGAAAATGATTCAGTTCAGCGTGTTAAAGCATTAGCTTTTTCAGCTAATGCGGTTTATACGTTTTGTGCACCTCTTGGTATAGCTTATGTACGTAATGTCGCTATGGTGTATGCGCTACATAGAAAAGCAGATTGGATTGTTTTTATAGATGACGATGAAGTTGCTCACAGCAATTGGTTGGCTAAACTCATGTCAGATGAATATTTAGATACTCCTGTTCTACAAGGGTTCCGCTATATTATATATCCAGACAAACTACCGTTTTGGTGCATAGATAAAAGTCACGTCGTTAATCGTGCAGATGAAGGTAAACTTCTGCAAACCGCAGCAACTTACAACGTTCGATTTTCTTCTGATATTCCAAAGTCTGGGATTGTGTTTAATGAAATCATTGCTTTTGGTGGTGGCGAAGACACGGACTTTTTCCAACGCGCGCGAGCGGCTGGCTTTAAAATAAAATATACGTGCCATGCTGTTACGCAGGAAGCCGCGCACCTCGATCGATTGACTTATTGGTATCAGATTTATCGCGCGTTTTGGGGCGGTGCAGCAGGCGTTTTCGCAGCACGTTCAGTTCATGATACTTTTTGGACGTACACGCATAAGTTGTACACAATTCCAATAAATATTGTTAGCGGTATTGTAAATTTAGCACTTGCACCGTTTTACTGTTTGACAGGACTATACCATTTTAAACGTAAAGCTATTAGTGGTGGGCGTAAACTAGCAACAGCATTCGGTAGATTATGTGGATTTGTGGGTATAGTGCCACAAGCCTATAAAAAGGTAAGTGGCAGCTAATTTACGTATTGCACTTGTGGGTACAGATGTCTGACGTTAGTGTAGTTTGGAAACCTTTACCTGGTACACAGGAATTAGCATTAACTGCTCCTGTGGATCACCTATTAGTTATTGGGTCACGTGCAGGTGGAAAACGGTTACTTGACACAGATAAAGTGTTGACTAATTTTGGCTGGAAAGAAGTAGGTAAAATTACGTATGATGATTGGCTGGTTGCACCTGATGGGCAATTAACTAGAATTAATGGTATATATCCTGGATATAGTGATAGTTTATACAAGTTAACTTTTGATGACGGTGCCGAAATAACTTGCTGCAAAAATCATTTGTGGGTAGTAGCAAATAAGAAAAGTTTTACTACACAAGGATGGAGAATAAAAGATACTAAAGAATTGTTAGAGCGTTTTAATAATAAAGAAAGATGGGGAATACCTTATACAGATGTTATAGGAGGTATACCGTGGGATGGGCTTGATCCTTATGTAATAGGATATTTTTTAGGAAATGGCACAAGTGGATCTAGAGATATAACTATCTACACTATAGATGATTACATAATAGATTATTTTAAGAAACGTGGTTGGCAGCATTATGCGTATGATTATCAGACAGCAGAAAGATTACGAGTATCTTCGACACATACTGATAGTGTTTACTTACGCAATATGTTACCTAAAGCTAAAGCTGAACAAAAAGCTGTACCTAGAGAATTAATGGTAGCCGATCCTGTTTCGCGTTTAGCAGTTCTTCATGGATTAATGGATTCTGATGGATCATGTGAGTTAGTTAAAAATGAAAATAGGAATAGAATTAAATTCTGTTCTGTGTCACAACAATTAGCAAACGATGTTGTTGAGCTTGTTCGTTCTTTTGGGTGTAGAGCAACAGTTCATTTCCAAAAACATAAAATTAATGATAGAAATGGAAGAGGATGGATTTACGAAGTTAATATAGGTACACGTAATCAAATTAATCCATTTAGACTACCAAGAAAAGCTAATAAAGTTGTTACAGTAAAAAGAGTGTACCATACTAGATATATTGATAAAATAGAACCAGCAGGTCCTGGTTCAGCAACGTGCTTTGCTGTAGAACATCCATCTCATATGTATGTAGCTCAGCATCATATAGTTACACATAATACAGATGTACAACTAATGAAGTTTAGGAGCAGAGTTGGGCAAGGTTATGGTCCATTTTGGCGTGGTGTAATATTTGATAAAGAATATAAGAATTTAGATGATCTTGTAGCTAAATCTAAACGTTGGTTTAATGCATTTGACGATGGTGCAAAATTCCATAGTGGAATGATGCATATGAAATGGGTATGGCCGAGTGGTGAAGAGCTATTATTTAGAACATGTAAGAATGTAGCTAGTTATTGGCAGTACCACGGGATGGAATTTCCAAGTTTAAATTACAACGAACTGAGCAAATATCCTACAAGTGAAGTTTATGATGCGCTACAAAGCACTAATAGAAGTTCATATATACCAGAAATACATGGTTGGATTGGTGGAACTTATGATGATAAACTAGGTTTACCTGTTGGTCCTAATGGTGAAATACCAGAACCTATACCATTGGAGACTATGAGTACAACAAATCCATTTGGACCTGGAATAGGTTGGATAAAACGACGTTTTATTGATCCAGCGCCGTATGGCCGAATTGTTCGACGTTCTGTAACAGTGTTTAATCCTAAAACGAAACAAGATGAAGAGGTAGAGATTCGTCAAGTTGCGCTCTTTTCGCATTGGCGCGAAAATCCGTACCTGTCACCTAAATATATTGCTGAACTGACTACGATTGAAGATCCAGCCAAACGCGCGGCGTGGGCTGATGGATCAATTGACGCCTTGAAAGGCGATGCCTTCGGCGATCTGTGGGATGTGAACACTCACATTATTCCACCCTTCAAAGTTCCCAAACATTGGTATGTCGATCGTGCATTTGACTGGGGTTCAACCGCTCCATTCAGTGTCGGTTGGTATGCGGAATCTGATGGTGAGGAAGTACTCATGTCAGATGGGAGTATCCGTAGTTTTCCAGCTGGAACGTTGATACGTATACATGAATGGTATGGTACATCTGAACTAGGTTCAAATAAAGGTTTAAAACTTTCTGCTGGTGATATTGCAGAAGGTATTAATGAACGTCAAGATAAGTTAATAAAAGCTGGAATTATTAGCGGTATTATTCATCCTGGACCTGCTGATAATCAGATTCGCGACAAACCTCAGAGTGATGTAGACACAATCGCTAAAAAGATGGAGGATAAAGGTGTAACTTGGCATGAATCTGTTAAATCAGCTGGATCACGTGTAAATGGTTTTGAATTGATGCGTGAGCGACTAATTGCATCTTCTCGTAATGAAGGTAAAGGATTTTATGTTACGTCCGATTGTAGCGCGTTTATATCTATATTTTCTAATCTAGTAAGAGATGAAAACAATCAACTTGATGTGTCCACTGAAGGTGAAGACCATTGTTTACACGGAGATACGTTAGTTAATACAAGTGAAGGTGCAGTCAAAATACGAGATTTAGTCAATACTTACGGTAGTGTTTTTACAATAAATGGAGCATTAGTACAGTATAATAATTGCAGAATGACACAAAAGGATGCTGAAACTATAAATGTTCATTTTTCAAATGGTAAAATAGTACGTTGTACACCTGAACACAAATTTCTGACTACGGAGCAAACATGGGTGGAAGCACAGCATTTACTAGGAAAGACTTGTTCACTAGTCAACCCAGTAGTAAGGTCAAAAGTATCTCCGATACTATTCAAGAATTTAATGGTAAAAGATACTATTTATGTGGAAAGTATTTCCAAAAAGGTGGAAGTAGACTACATAGGATTGTGTACAGTTGTCATTTTGGAAAAATACCAGCAACATATCACGTACATCATAGAGATGGTAACACAAGCAACAATCAAATTGAAAATCTGGAGCTTAAGCAAGGTAATCATCATTTATCGGATCATTCTAAAGTTACGGATCATAGCAACTGGATACAAGCTAGGTTGGATGGAGCCGTTGTATGGCACAAAAGCGAAAAAGGTATTGAGTGGCATAAACAGCATTATAATGAAGTTGCTAAACACGTTTTGTATAAAAAACATTCTATTATATGTGAAAACTGCGGTAAAACCTATGAAGCTCCACACGGCAGGTTCTGTTCTAACGTATGTAAATCGGAACATCGTAGAAAAAGTCAGCTGGACTATGAAGAACGTATTTGTATCGTGTGCGGAAACAATTTCTACATTAATAAATATCAAAAAACGCGTACCTGCTCTAGATCGTGTGGAGGACTGTATGGTAGCAACAACCGTTACAAACATAACAAAATCTGATAATGCGGATGTATACTGCATGAATGTAGAAGACACACATGCTTTTTGTATAGAAGACGGTATACTAGTGCATAATTGTTGGGATGAAACACGTTATCGTGTACTTAAAGGTAATAATAGATTAGTTACATCAATTAAAGTTAAGGTGGCATTCTGATGAGCATAAATATAGAAATTTATCCTGAAATACCAGCATATAACCAATATGATGGTGTACGTTTTATGCATCCTGATTTAGTTAATATGTTGGATAAATATACTACAGTGCATGATGTACTGAAAGGAAGTGAACGTATTAAAGAACAAACTACACTGTATCTATCTAAACCTAATCCTGATGATGTATCTATAGAGAATTCATGGAGATATTCTGCATATCTTCAACGTGCTGTATTTTATAATGTTACAGGTAGAACGCAACGTAGCTTAGTTGGACAAGTATTTAGTACAGCTCCAATAATTCAATTACCTAAGGCATTAGATGTTGTTGGTTCCAATGAAAATGGTAAATATATACCTTTGGCGCAGACGGCTAAACTAGCTGTCGCGTATACATTAGCTTATGGTAGATCAGGTATATTTGTAGATTTCCCACAAACAAATGGTATTATTACTGTAGCAGATAAGTTTAGATATAAACCAGTGTTTAGAGTGTACAAACCTTGGGATATAATAAATTGGAAAACGAGTACAGTTGATGAAGTTGAAGTACTAACTTTACTTGTTTTACGTGAAAAAATACTAGTACCATCTGATACAGATAGATTTTATCAATCTTATGGTGAACGTTTTAGAGTGCTAGAATTGATTGATGGTATATTTTATCATTCAATTTATGAAAGCAATGTAGTGTATGGTGATTTAACACTTGTGCATAGTTTTGTGCCCACAGATGCAAAAGGTGAGCCTTTTGATCATATAACTTACAAATTTGTTGGTGCTACGAACAATGACAGCGAAGTTGATGATCCACCTTTGTATGATTTAGCAGAAGTAAATATATCTCACTATAGAAATTCAGCTGATTATGAAGAAGGCGCTTTTATCTGTGGGCAACCAACTTTAATATTGTCAGGTTTAACTCAAGATTGGGTTTCTACTGTTTTTGGCGATAAACCAATATTGTTAGGTTCTCGCTCGGCTATACCGTTACCACAGCAAGCTGATGCTAAGTTAATTCAAGCAGCTGCCAATTCTATAGCTATTGAAGCTATGAAGTCTAAAGAATCTCAGATGGTAGCGTTAGGCGCAAAATTAATTGAGCGTCAAGTGTCACGTACAGCCTATGAGACAGCGCTAGACAAATCTGGTGACGTGTCTGTGTTGGCCGATATAGCGGCGAATGTCACGGATGCATTTACGCAAGCATTAAACATGGCAATGGCGTACACGACACCAATTAAATCTGATATTTTGTTTTCATTGACAACTAATTTTGAGTTTACTTCAATGTCTAATCAAGATAGATTAGCGTTGATCCAAGAATATCAGTCTGGAGTTATATCGTGGAGTGAAGCACGCCACGTGTTAAGAAGAGGTGGTATAGCTACTCAACCTGATTTAGAAGCCCGTGATGAAATAGATAAGGATATGCCTGTGGGTAATCAAGAACACCTAATAGGCGGTGATGTTAAGAAAACTAATGTAGATAATGGAGCTAGTACAAATGATAAAGCGTAAGATTAATAAAGAAGAGTATGATTCTATCACTTCTGAAGATATTAAAAAATTGTACACAGAAGGTGGTGATGGAAACTATGGATTGTCTATTGAAGAAGATACTGCATTAGTTAATGCATTAACACGCGTTAAAGATGAGTTAGGTCAAAAGACAACAAGTAGCAATGAACTTGCTGAAAAATTAAAGTTAGCTCAACAGCATATAGATGATCTTAAATCTGCAGAAGGTAAAGGAAAGAATGCGTTAGAAGCAATCGAAAATGCATGGAAGAAGAAATACGCTGATTTAGAAGCTGCGGCTGAAAAAGAACGCATAGAACAGACAGCAAAAATTAGAGAAGCAGCTGTTACAGCTGAAGCTACTAGGATTGCTACGGCTATTTGTGTCGCACCTGAATTAATGACTCATGTCGTAGCAGGTAGATTAAGCGCAGATTTCCATGAAGGGCAGGCGATTATCCGTGTGTTGGATAAAGAAGGGAAACCTTCAGCTTTGTCGTTGACAGAGCTTGCTGAAGAATTTAAGGTTGATCCAAGGTACGAAAAAGTAATCATAGCTTCTAAGGCGTCAGGCGGTGCCTCAGCGCCCCCACTCGCAGCCGGTGCCACCGGAATTCCTAGCGGAAGCGCTGCTTCTCCAAAAACAAAGAAATTTTCAGATATGTCGCCACGTGAGCTGGCTCTCGCCACAGTGGCGCATGCAGCTAAAACGAGGAAATAAGCATGACGACGTTGTTCGGTGGAGCGATTCGCGAAGACGCCTATACGAAGTTTAAGTTTAACCAACAGTTGTCTTTGTATCTGCTTTTGCAAGAGCAATATCGGCTGTTCAACGAAGGTTCGCGCGGCGCGTTTGTGTTGAGCGGCGCGACGTTGCAGGGTGACTTTGAAGATGAGATTGACTGGAAGGTATCAGGACCGCTGATTCGTTCGCGTCAGCCTGGAGATGACTCGACTATTGATCGTGTTGGCCGTGAACAGTTCGAAGCGACTTCTGTGCGTTTCGCAAGTGGCACGTATCCGTTTGATCTAGACAAAGATATGATCAAATGGATCAACGAAGCTCCTGAAGTGGCAGCAGCAATTTTCGCTAAAAAGTTTAGTGAAGAACTATATTACTATCAAGTTAATGCAGCTATTAGTGGCATGATTGCTGCATATCTTAATGTATCTGAAGCACTTACAGATATTACAACTGTCACTGATAGTACTGTTGATATTTCACCTATGATTGATGCAGCCGCTGTATTTGGTGATCGTGCTAACTCACTTACTACGTGGGTCATGCATTCAAAGCCATATTCTGATTATCTTAAGGCACGTGCTGTTAATAACGATCATCTTGTTACGTATGGCAATATCAATGTTACACAAGATGCATTCGGACGCGTGTTTATTGTGACAGATAATCCGAACCTTCGTGTTACTGAAGGTGGCATTAACCATTACTATACACTTGGTCTACGTCCTGGTGCTGTAGAATTACGTCATGGTGATGACTTCGAAAGTAATATTTCGATCACCAATGGTAAAGCTAATATTCAGCGTGATATGCAGTCTGAATGGAGTGATCTACTTAATGTTCCTGGTTTTTCATGGAAAAAAGCATCTGGTGGTAAAGCACCTACGCCAGCAGCTTTGGCAAGTTCAGCTAATTGGGAATTAGCTGACGATGATATCGACATTAAAGCGTTGAATTGCGCGATTCTTAAGAGTGCGTAAGTAGAGACTGGAGCCATCTATGCCTTTATATGATCTAAAAAAGCGTCATGCACGTATTAAAGTACTGTTCTTTACATCTAGTGCAAAAATGACTCAAGATGAAACCGAGTTATTACGTTTGTGTAAGGAAGCTCTTAAACGTAAGTATGACGAAGCAATAATTGATTTATCCGTAACTGTACTTAACTCTGCTGTACCTCAACATTTTGAGAAGTGTGACTATGTTTGTGGGTACAACATACCGTTTGTGTTTAAAGAGTGTAAAGTATTAGACGTTAAATCAGTTAATAAAACTACTATAAGTATTAAAAAGAAGGATAGTGTAACAAATGTTGATTGATAAGAAAATTGCTTATTTTACTGATAAAGCTGTTCCCAGCGTGGATGAACAAGCTGAAATTGATGATATTGAGGCGCGGCTGTATGTATCCCCAACAGGGAACATGGATGATCATTCAGCTGTACATGTTCGTGTTAAAAACTTTAAACTTGCGTCAATGTTTGGTGCTGGTGAGCTGTATGGAGCTACCACTGAAGATTTTGATGCAGTAGCTGCATTCTATGATGATATCCCTTCTACTTATGAAGGTTCTGCGTTTCCTCTCGTTTCTGACGCAGGAATTGAAGACTATTTCATTGGTATTACGCCTAGCACATCAACAGTTGATACTACGCTTCAATTGTACGCTACAGCACATAATGGTGTAAGTTACACTGATATTACTACTGCTGGAACATGGATTTCTAGTAGCACAGGCACAGCTACTGTGGGTGCACATACAGGATTAGTAACGGCAATTGCTGGCGAAACAGCAGAAATTACTATTACATGTACGTATAAAGGTCATACAGGTACTAAAGTTCTTAGTGTGATCTAATAAGATCAGTATGACGTGGCTTCATCATGCTGGTAAGGTTGTAGTGCTGTAATAAGTACTGCAACCTTATTTTGAGGTTAAAATGACAAAAACGTCTACAGGCGATACGTATAAAGCAACAAGTACTTATGGTAGCACTCAAACTGCTACGTTTGTTGCTGATTTACAAATTGCTTCTGCGAGCGCAATTGTACCAGTAACTAAAAGTGATACTGTTGATTTGGTAGATGGTACATGCAGAGCACTTCTTGTGGGTACAGCAGGAACAGCTAATCTTATTGACGGGATAGATGGTGTGAGAGCTGATGTACCGTTGCAGCAAGGTTACAATCCTATTTGTGTTAAACGTGTAAAAACTGGTGGTACAGCTACGGATATTTGGGCGTTGTATTAATAAAATTTTAATTCTGAAAGTATGTCCATGTTAGTTGTAGAGAATGGAACAATAGTGACAGGTGCAAATAGCTTTGTGACTATTTCAGAATTAGAAACATTTGGTACGGCAAGAGGATACACGTTTGACACTTCGACTGATTCAGAAGTGCTTTTGATAAAAGCGATAGATTATTTATGTGGTAAAGAGTCAAATATGAAGGGTAATCGTGTTAGTGAAGATCAAACGCTTCCTTACCCACGAGAAAACGTGTATTTATATGGCTACGAATTAGTACCAGATGAAATAACAGACGATACATTACAGTATCCTATACCACAAGAATTAAAAAATGCTCAAATGCAGCTAGCTTTATACTTGTATGATAATGTGTCTTTATCACCTATAACTGGTAATAATTTGAAAAGAAAGAAAATTGGACCTCTAGAGAGAGAATACTTCCAAGGTGGTTCACAACCATATTTAAAACAACTTGATACGTGGTTAGCTCCATTAATGAAAAATATAGGTTTTATGTCGGTAGATAGAGGTTAAGATGACAGCTGGTTCATGGGTTACATATTATCAGGTTAGTGAATTAGTAGGTGATGGAACTATTGATCTAGATGCAGCAAGTCATTTTCGTGTTGTTTTAGTCAGTAGCAGCTATACCCCTAGTAGATCACATACAGCTTGGTCAGATATATCGACTTATGAAAAAGCTACTGCTTACGGTTATACTCAAGGTGGGTATGGTATTACACAAACCTGGAATAGAGTAAGCGCCACAACAACTTTTGATAGCGATGATCCTACATGGACTGTTACAGGATCAGCATTAGCTGCACGATATGCTGTTCTTATGCATGATGCGGATGGTAACGGAACTTTAGCTGCTGGTGACATACCTATAGCGTATGTGTTATTGGATACTACTCCAGCAGATTATTCTGTGAGTCCTGGTAGTAACCTTGTTCTACAAATCAACTCAAGTGGTTATTTCAACATTACTGATGCTTAATGTCAAAATATGATGACGATATTTTATCTGCCGCTTCTGATATAGAAGAAGCTGGATTATCTATAGTCTATAGAGTAGTTAGTCTAAGTAAAGATACTGCTCAACCATGGAAGAGTGTTAGTAGCTCTTATACAGAATACAATATATATTGTGTACAAACTGAAAACAAAACTAAAGTTTTATCAACTGTAGTTGAATTAGATGGAGATATAAAAAAAGAAGCAGGAAACATTGATAACATCATTTCTATAATGATACCTGGTAATGTAGATTTTACGCCTTCTATAAAAGACTTAGTATTAATTAGTTCAGTACAGTATAAAGTAGTTAAAGTAGAAATAATATCACCAGATAACATTCCTATTTTATATATTTTGGAGTTGATTCGTTGACTGTTACTGCTGTAAAAGCTTTAGATGAAATGTATGCTGTGTTTAAAACAGGTATAGATTCTTATGCGTTTACAGATTTTGATTATAATATTTTTTGGGACGATGAAGAATCTGATACTTATAAAGATTCGAATGATATCATATTTAGAGTAAAGCACTTTATTGTTAGACAACAACAAGATACGTTTGCTACAAGTAGTCATGAACGTCAATTTACTACAGTAGGATTATTAACTGTTAGTATTTATGTTCCTAGGTTAGTGTCTAATGGACAAAGTTTAACTAGAGAAATAGCTAACTATGTACGCTCATTGTATATAGAAAGTACTGAATCTGGTGTATGGTTCAGAGATCAAATGATAAGCACTACAACAAAACAATATGATCCTAATTATTATCATACAGCAGTAAGTGTTACTTACGAATATAATGAGTTGCTAGCTTAGGAGTTTTTATGGTTGATAATATTGCTATTACACCTGGAACAGGAAAAACAATAGCTACTGATGAAGTAGAGGGTGTACATCACCAACGTATTAAAATTAGTCTAGGTTCTGATGGTATTGCTAATGATGCTTCAGCAGGAGCAGGAATAGTAGACAATGGAACACAGCGAGTTACGTTAGGCAGCAACGATCCACTTGTCGCAGCTGTGGGTACAGGTATAAGTCCAGGAAATAGTTTTGTTAAGATAGAAGACTCTACAGGTGGAACAAGCTTATCTGGAGTTAGGGCGCTTTATTTCGCTACAGCTGGAGTTGCAACGCTAACTGATAACAACTCACATGAAGAAGTTGATGTTCCTGTTATAGCTGGATTGATTCTTCCCTGCAATTTTACTTATATTGATGCAATTACATGTGTTGTCTACGCAATAACTTAAACAGATAAGTGTACTCACATGTTATTCTTCTTTTTTTAATAGTAACACGGAGATTTATGTTATGGTGAATAAGCAAGACTCTAATTCTACTGGTTTACGTGTGGCAGAACAATCAGCGAGTGGGAGTCTTCCTGTTTCTCCTGTTTGGTACACGCGCGAACCTAATTCGTATGATAGTTTTGGCGGTACAAACGAAACTGTTGAACGTGAGCCTATTAATGACACACGTCAAAATCTTCGTGGTACTGTTACAGGTATCGAAGTTAAATCTGGTTGGGAAGAAGACATAACGCTTACTAATATCATTAGAGATGCTCAAGCATTTGTCTGTGCAGATTTATTAGAGAAAGCGGATACACAATCTGTAGGCTCAACTGGTGTGACTATTACTGGTGTGCATACTAGTGGTAACAACTATGCTGCTGCGGCTGGTCTAACCATATTTAAAGTTAACGATCTTATTCTTGCTAGTGGATTTACTACATCTGGTAATAATGGGATTAAACTAGTATCAACTGTTAGTGCTGCAAGCATAGTAGTTTCGACTGCGCTCACAGTAGAAACACCCACAGCGAGTGCTAGACTCGAATGCTGTGGTTATCAGTTCGGAAGTGGCGCTGTTGGTGTAAGTGTAGTTGGAAGTACATATACGCTTACAATAAATGATATCACACCGTTCGATTTTAGTGATCTAGATTTAAATGTAGGCGAATGGATCTATATCGGTGATAGTAGTGCAGCAGCTTATTATTTTGCTACCAATACTCCAGGATTCGCGCGCGTTGTGAGTATAAACACATCTGGAACTAGTATTGTGTTTGATAGGCCGACGTTTACACCTGCTACTGATGCTGGCGCCGGCAAAACAATAAGACTGTTCTTTGGTAAGTTTGCTCGGAACGCCTTGGAAGGTTCTGATGTTGTCATGCGTCGATTCACCCAAGAGCGTAGTCTTGGTCAAGATGATTCGAACACAGCAGGCGATATACAGTCTCAGGTTCTTTCGGGCATGGTGGCAAATACGGCTGAACTGACTTGTAATCAGAAAAGTAAAGCGACGATTAAATTTAGTTATGTAGGTGAAACCGAGACATTCCGTACAGGTGATGAAGGACTTCTTTCCGATTCAGCTGGAACTGTGGTGCCAGTCTTAGGTGAAGCTGCTATTAATACGTCAGCAGATGTTCATGCGCAACGTATGTACGTTCATGGGGTTACATCTCCACTGTTTGCATATGTAACAGATTTGTCATTTAATATAGATAATGGTGCTACACCAGCTACAGCCGTAGGTGTGTTAGGTGCAATTGATGTTACATTAGGAAACTTTAAAGTAACCGGAAAAGCAACAGCTTATTTTACGACTGTAGCAGGACCAGAAGCTATTCGTGCGAATAGTGACGTATCTTTTGATACGATCTTTTATGCACGACATAAAGGTATCATTATTGATTTGCCAATGGTCGGTTTAGGTGGCGGTGAACTAGCTGTAGCAAAAAATGAGCCTATTAAAATGAGTTTAGATGTTATGGCAGCTAAATGCGCTGAAGGTTATACGCTGGGAATGACTTTCTTCCCATATCTTCCATAAGTAATTAGTTCAATGTAGTTAGAAAATGTGTATGGAGCCAACATGTCCTTAGATAAAGCCTATAGAGTCGATCAGAATAAAGTAGACAATGGAATTCCTGTAGAATTTCCAGAAGCTATGAATGATGATGGAACAATTCCAACTTTTTATTTAGCCTATGCAGGTGGACCTAACGAAGAATATAAAGCTGCACTAGCTAAGCGCTCACGCGGATTCCGTTCTGGAACTATTCCAGAAAAAGTAGCTACTACTATATTAGCTCACGTGTATGCTGAAGCTGTTATCAAAGGTTGGGATAACGTTTATATAAATGAACAAAAGTTAGAATACAATACAAATAACTGTATTCAACTATTGAAAGATTTACCTGAATTCTTCTCAACGATTCGAGAACGTGCTACAGAAATAACAGGTTACTTATTAACAGAACTTAATAGTGTAGCAAAAAACTAACTGAATATCTTTTGTGGGAAGAATCGAAAGGACAAGTCTCTGAAGCTATTATAACGATGGCTATAAATATGGGACAGCCGATTCCTCAAGCTTTTGAGCAAAAGATAGTACTAAACGATTATGAAGAATTCGTCTTAGAGTGTTATTGTTTATCATCCACAGAACGTAATAATGGATATGGCTATGCTTGTGTACCTAGATCAAAAGTTATGGAATTAGGTATATCATATAATATGGAATATGAAGATACATGGAGTCTATATTATATAATAAAACAAGTAGACGACGCATTAATTGAGGATGCTAGACAAAAAGAAAAAACATAATGGCTACACTTAAAGATTTAGCCAAGAGAATGAAAGAACTCGCTGAACTTATTCGTGTAGGAATAAGCGTCAGCGAGTTTACTAATATGCACATTTTATTACCTCATAATCTAACTATACAAGTTGTTAAAGTAATATTAAAAACTGCTATAGATTTAACTCCAGTTGACACAGGTAAAGCAGTATCTAATTGGCAAGTTAAATTAAATGGGGATATTAATACTAATGAGATAGAAGCTTATTTTAAAGGTAAGAGTGGAACAACACGTTCTGAATGCGCTAAAACTGCTTACAAAACTGCGAGCAATGTTTTACAACATTGGGATAAAAAAACATCTATTCATGTTGTCAATCCAGTAGATTATATTAGACATATAAATTATGGTACAAGTAATAAAATAGGACTGTTTATAGTAGAAAGAGCTGTTGCAGCAGGCAGTGCTTACTTAAGAGCAAAGAGCAAGTAACGTGGCAGACGATAAAGTAGACATAATAGTTAAAGATAAAATTGATGCTAGTATCTCTACTAAGCTCAATAGCATATCTGACGCTGCTTTAAAAGCAGATTCAGCTGTGATTGCACTTAATAAAGCTCTTAATTCTATTCGCTATTCTAGTGTAACAGCCTTATCCAACGCATTAACTAAAGTCAGCTCAGTTATTAATACAGTAACTACAAATACACGTAGTCTGTCTACAGTTTTTACTAATTATTCACGTGCTGCACAAGATGCTGCTTTAGCGTCAACAAGTCTTAATACAAGTTTGACGAAGACTTTAGTCGCACAAGATGCTACTGTGGGTAGCGGCAGACAAATGCAGACTGTGCTTATTGCTAGTACTGAAGCTGTGCGAGCACAGGTGTTAGCAATTAAAAGTCTATCTGCGAGTTTAGAACAAGCTACACGAGCAAGACGTGATTTAAACACGGCATCTAAACAAACAATTTCAGTTCCACGTAGTTCATCTGTACAAGCAACTACAACGAGTGTACCCGTTTCATCGAACTCTGCTATTATTGGCGCAGAAGTTGCTGCACCAGCTGCACTCGCAGCAGCTGCTTTTACAAAAATGCAAAGAGCAACTGTTGAAAATAATAATGCACTTCGTACTTTAGTAGCCACGCAAAATAGAAATGTTGCAGCTTCGTTAGAGCAAAAAATAGCCGCTAATAAATTTAATGGTGTATTAGCTGAACAAAATAATTCTATAGGTAGACATCAACAATTTTTAGCTGGTACAACGCGTACTTGGGGCGTCATGCTACGTTGGGTAGCAGCGTACCACGTTGCTATACGTTCAATACAAGCTTTAGATGTCTCTACTACTTTAAATAATAAAATTAGAGCAATCGTAGCTACCACAGAAGATGAAACGCGTGCTATAAGTAGTGCTGTATATGATGTAGCTGAAAGATCTCGTTCTTCGGTTGAAGCAGTTGGAACAGCTTTTGTCCGCTTTGATTTATCCTTACGTAACTATGGAGCAAGTGTACAGGAATCTTTAAGGTTTACAGAAACTTTTTCTAAAGCTTTAGTTATTTCAGGGGCGAGCGCTGGCGAGACTTCAAGTGGACTACTTCAGTTATCACAAGCTATGAATAAAGGTAAGCTTGATGGTGACGAATTTAGAAATATGATGGAAACAGCGCCACTTGTTATGGACGCTGTAGCTAAATCAATGGGCCTTGTGGGTAATAGTGGAGAAATTCTACGTGGTAAATTATTACAATTAGCACCACAAGGTAAGATAACAGGCAGTGTGCTACGAGAAGCCATTGGTGGTATGGCTTCTGATATTGATTCAAAATTTAAAAAATTAGATTTAACTATTGGGCAATCGTTAACTTTAGCATCCAACAGATTTACGCGTTGGATAAATGATATACAAAATTCTACAGGAATAGTAACACAATTTGCAAATTTAATTGAATTCTTAACACGTGATATAAGTCTTTTAATTCAATCTATAATAACGGCTACTGTAGTTAATTATGCGTTCAAAGCAGGATTCGCAATTAATAACGCAGCTTCTTTACGCAATGCAAACATAGCTGGTATAAATGCTGAATTAACTGCTAATAAAATTTTGTTAGTACAACAAGAAGCTGACGCAGCTAGACGAAAGACTTTACATTTAGCTGAAAACGCTATGTATAGTGAAAAAATAATCGCTGAAAAAACACTTGCTAAAGAAATAGAAGCAAGACTTTTAGCTGAAAAATTAGTCTCTTCTACTAATCTTAAACGAGTTGAAGCTAACAGTGCGTTAGTAACAGCTGGAGCAAATACTAGAGCAGCTCCTTTAATCGCAAGTGTAGCTGCATTTAAACAAGAAGCTATAGAGAAGAAGAAAATAGCTGAAGAAGTTTATACAGCTTCTGTAGCAGCAGCAGCTTCTCAATTGAATTTAGCTAAAACAACAGCTCAGTCTGAATTAGATATACTGCAACGTTCTTATAATGCGCGTAAAGGTTCAATTACTAAAGCATTAAAAGAAGAAGTTGCTGCAAAAGCAACATTAGAAGCAGCATCTAGTGGAATTACTTCTAGCAAGAATGCGATTGAAGTTATAGAAGCGAAAATGCGTGCAGAAGAGCTATATCAGAATAAAATTAAAGATGCTCCAAATCTGCATGGTAGATACATACGCTCTTTAAAAGAAATGGAGAAATTAGAAGCAACACGTACTAGCACAGTATTAGCTCTAGCCTCCGCTACAGAAGCTTTACCTAAAGCAGAAATTGCTTTGGAAGCTGCACAAACTAAAGTTATGTCTAAAGAGTTAGCACGTAATACTATAGAGCAGCAGATGCTTGTGGGTAAAGCAAAGTTAACTCAAGCAGAAGTAGTACACGCGCAAGCTGTGTCTGCTGCTGAAATGGAAAAAAGTAGAGCCTACGCGTTATCTGAAGCAGCTTTTACAAAGGCAAAAATAAAACAAGCAGAAGTAGATGCTGTATTCACAACAGCGCAAACAAAAAGTGCAGCAGCTGTTGCAAAAGTTCATAAAGCTAATGCTGCGGCAGAAGCCGCGTTAATTACTGAAGGTATGGTATTAAAAAATGCAGCTACCGCAGAAACAAGTTTAGCTCTAAAAGCCGCAGATAAATCTCTTGAAGAATTAAGAACTGCAACTAATAATGTACTTAAGGTTAACGCTGCTGTTACGGCTAGCCAAGCTAGTTTAGCTACTGCTGAAGCTTCATTTCTTAGTCGTCTAGTAACAGGAATTGGTAAAGCATTAAGTGGTACACTACGCTTTATATTTAGTTTAGGTGGATTAGTTACAGCTGTTCTTGGTGGTGCAGCTGCATTTGTAATTTTTTCAGATAAAATTAAACTTTATGAAGATAATAATGGCGCAACCGCCGCTGACGCTTTGACTGTAGCTATACGTGGATTGTTCAATGCAGTAACAGGTACGCCAGAACCTTTCAAGCCCATAGAAGAATCTGTAAAAAGTATGGGTGTAAGTATGATGAACGCTGGAAGAGATTTAGCTAAACTAGCTGATATTTTTAGTGAAGCATTTAATGGAGATGTCATACTATCATTAGGAGCAACTATATTTGCTGCTTTAGGTGTGCTAACGCTTAATATAGGGTTTTATTTAGGTAAAGCTTTTGCAACGTTATTTATAAAGTTAAGCGTATGGACATTATCATTAGGATTGTTATTAGGTCAGCTATTATATAATGTATTATATTATATTACTGACTGGGGATGGACGCTTGGAAAGTTTTTAGTTACAGCTGTATGGAACGGACTTAAATACTTAGGTGGTGGTATATACGATTTTGGAGCTTATTTAGCAGGATTGTTCGCAGAATTATTCTCGTGGGTAATAGATAAAATCAGTGGATTAGTCGATTCAGTAAAAAACTTCTTTGTTGGATTATGGCAATCTATATTTGGTGGAGATGCTATAGATTCTACAGAAACACGTGCAAAATTAAAAAGTGAAATAAATAAAATAGGTGCAGATATTAGAGACGATTTAAATACTTCTATACTTGATGAAAATCCTGATTGGCTTGCTCAAGTAAACAAAACGGCAGCAAGCATAAAAGCATATAATCTTCCAGATAATTCACAAGCTTTAAAAGGACTTGTTCAGGATACAGCTGATTATGAAGATGCTTTAAAAGAATTAGGAATAACTAATAATCAATTGAAGAATGGCATTGGCGATACTAATGAAATTATTGTGACTTTTAACAAAACTCTAAAAACTTCATGGAATAATTTAGAAGAGTATAGAGATGTAGGATTATCTAATGTAGAAAATTTAAAAGAATTAAGTAGACTACACAGTGTATTACGTGATGAATTAGATTCTACTTATACTATTGTAGCTGATAATCAAAATTTAAGTATGTTAGCAGGATTAGATGGTGCACGTGAATTGATAATAAATTTTGAACG
>Ga0137347_1000009_pt1 | contig 16801 bp, 27 predicted proteins | sample EasRivERMLT590_2_FD_104756 | JGI IMG/M metagenome (GOLD analysis project Ga0137347, IMG submission 104756) | Soil microbial communities from meander-bound floodplain in the East River, Colorado, USA - East River MetaG ERMLT590_2 | ecosystem: Environmental > Terrestrial > Soil > Floodplain ...
GGGAAGTACTGCGTTCGATCAAAACCCAGCTATATATGCGGATATCAGCATATACTAATATATAAATGATGCAAAAATGCCACACCTAGGATAGCCCAGGCAGGGCACAAGTGGTATCATAGTACCACACAGATGTAGGCTATAAGCCCCCTTGGAGGCGCGCCAAGTCCGCATATGCCGCCCCCTGGTCTTCCCCATAGCACAGCTCCAGTGCGCCCTCATTGTCCTTGCCATTTGTGAGTATCAGATAATAACTCGTGGTGGTATAGAGGAGTGGAAGCCTCCGATCAGGCTTTAACCGGAGGTAGCTCCACAGCACCTTCCATCTAATAGCGGCGCTCTGGGATGCGTACACGTAAGCACAGGGATACATCCGGGTGTCGATAGGCGTATGTACTCCGTATTTTGTTGTAGGTATGAACCACATATCCGATTACTCCACCACCAAGAAGTTAGCGCACCTGGCCCTCAAACACACCGTCACCCCATACCACGCCAGCCCAAAACTTAAACACCTGGTGCAGATTAGTGATGAACCATGGGTGGCTCGGGTCATCCAAGTAATCTAGGGCATAGCGATCTAAAACCTCAGGGGGTACTCCTATCCAAAGATCAGAATACACAGGGCCATGTTCTCTAACTTTTTGCATTGCCTCTTCGAAAAAGGCTAGAGCTTCACCTTCCACATCGCACATCCCCAGGTCCGCAGGTAACCGCTTCTCAAAGAGGTAAACCATACGCACGAAAGCATAGGCGCGCTCGGTAGCTAGGTGCTGGACACCGTCCTTACGAAAAGCAAACAGTGCTACCTGATCATTCTCCATAGAGTGCATCCCTTAGGGCTTCTAGTGTATCAATACGCCGACGGGCGTCTAGTTCGGCCCCGATCAGCTTTTCTAGCTCAGTCGTACGCAGCCCATGGTGCCTAATACGCCAGGAGCAAGATGCACAAGTTTCAAGGAGATCGCTTATCCGAATGTCAATCTCATCCTTAAAGCTCATAGCTATTTTCCTCCTTGCCAATGCAGCCTCGTGGCGTGGGGTAGAGCAGCCGCCGCATATAGTCCTTGCCGTCCTCAAAGCCCCGAAGGTACACTGCGACCCTCAGATAGATATCAGGGTCAATGGGTTCAGGCGGACTCGCTACCTCTTCAATGTCAATTCCAGTGATCATACCTACTCCTCCCAACTAAACTTCACCAGCGTTACTCCGGCGGGCTTCGGTTTACGCCCACCCTTGTGGCAAAGGCCCAACCGCTTAACCTGCCCAAGAACCGAGTCTCGTGTGCGGCCAAGGTAGGCAGCGCACTGGCCCCCGGAACGCCCGCGTTCCCACCAGTCCTTAAGCCGAGCCAGCTCCGGCTCCGTCCAAAAGCCCTTGTTCATTTGAACCCCCAGACCAGCATGCAGAAGGCTGCGATAGACAGAGCACTGCCTAGAAAATTAATCCCCTGTGGGTGCTCAAAGGTCTGGAAGAACTCCAGATCACAAATCTTTGCCGCCCACAGTAGGGCAACTGCGGCTGCTATCTTCGCTGCGAATACCATAAAAAGCATGTTCCGCCTCCTTCCAGTTATCGAACCTACGTACAAACCTAGACCAGTTCTGACAAGCAGCTAAATACATTTCCTTAGCCTTGGCAAGTCGAACTTCAGCTTTTGGTTTATTTCTGGGAGAGGCGTTCGCGCATTCCTTGCTAATGAGGTTCACTTCGCCCAGGGCCTTGACGGCTGTGTCATACAGCCGCAGGCGCCTTTTGAATTGTGTTGCGAGGTCCATCAGCAGCCATTATCCTCATCTTCGAACGCCGAGCCTGAGCGGGTTCCACGAAATTGAATGCCACGCTCCTGCATAAGGGGGATAGGGTCACCAGGTTCCCTTTCTGTCGGGAGATAATCCGCCGGGGCACTTGCTCCGGGGGCTTTATACAGGTCATTCACAACGAGCTGAATGTAACCCATCTTGTCCACCCAGTTGTCTCGGTAGGCTGGATCGCCCCATAGGATACGAGCAGTCTTGTGGATGTCCATTTCCAGAGACTCCCGCATAGCTGGGGTGCACTTCATCCACGAGGGCGCCGCGCGCATCATAGCCTTAATGCGCTGGATGAAGTCCGCCTTGGCAGCATAGTCGCCATAGACTGCACCGCGCTCGGCCAAAGTTTGATCAATGCCTGCCATTAATTTGCTCCAGTTTGTTGCATTCCTGCTTGTCCTCGATTATGAGGTTACCCACGAGCACTGCGGTAAACAGTGCCCATATGAAAATAATGAATACGATTATCCGCGTTCGCATTACTGAATGCTCCTCTTTTCGCCCATTTCCCCGGCGAATTTAAACCCCAGCTCACGCAGACCGGGGAGCGCCGGGCTTAGCCAACTGTCTAGTATATGGCGCACCTGCGCGCAAGCGGCATTAATATCACACGTGAGTATCTGGTCGTTAACCTCGCAGCCCGGTAGCCGGAAGCCAACGACATATCTCCCATCTACACCGCGCTCAGCGATAGCCAAGGTGTAGGTGCTGTTGCCGCAGTACCACCGGGACAACAGCTCATAGTGCATTGTCCAGGGGTTATAGAGCTGTTCGTCAACACGATATATATCGAGCATAGATGCCATCCTCATATTCGGGCACGAGCTGTACCCCGCACACAGTTCCAATTTGCCAAGCGTGCCGGTGGCGGCGCTCGGCTTCCAGCTTAGCGAGTGTGAACTTCGCCTCAGACACAGAGTCTAGCTGATCGTACCAAATGGCCCTTGCCGTCCCCCTGGCCGCCTCCGCTTTCTCGAAGGCATCAGCAGCCGCATCAATCAGAAGCACTATCTCAGCTTCGTGTTTTCTGACCGGCTTTCTGTACGCATATGGTAAATTGTGGATCATCACACACCAGGTTAATCAAGCTTGGTTATAGCGGGAAAGGACATCTTGATCTGGGTGAAATATTGGGGACGCATCTCCATCTGTGTAATCTCCAGGAATGCTTTTTCTTTGATCTGCTCCCACAAGTCAGCCAGCATCTGCTGCTCTGCGTAGGCAACATACTCCCCAGCTTCCAGCGCCCGGCAGATATAGCAAACCTTTAACCCCAAGGCATTCATAACTTCTGCACTTAGCTTTTCCGCTAGCCACTTCGATCCGAAACCCACATGGAGTGCGAACTCCGGGGTGTGAATAGCTTTGGCTATAGCCGCCTTAATCCGCCGTTCCATGATACTCGCTCCGTTTGTTTATCCCACTATACCCCCACGCGCTGGGGGTGCAAGCGAAAAGTTTCAGCCTTCTTCTAGTTTGGTTAACTCCTCCATTAGCCGGGTTATCTCGCCTGAGATATACTCTTTTTCGCTTGGGTGCTGCCTAAGATAGTGTTCGTTTGAGAGGATTTCCTCCTTTAGGTGCGCTATCTGGCCCTTCCGGTACAGTTCTATACGCTTATCTTTCATTTCTATGGTCACTCGGGGTGCATCCGGGGCACCGGCTTTTTCCGCAGGAGGGGGTGGAGCTAGAACTGTAGACTTCGCGGCACAGGCGCTGACAGGCTGCTGCTGATCATATATGAACTTGGCCACATAGGACAAAACATCTATTGGCTTGTGCCCTTCGTCAGAGACAGGCCAGTTGGACAAGGCTACATAGCTTGGGTGTGGGCGCTTCGGTGCAAAACAGGGGTTTATGCTGCCACTAGCATACTTAGTACTCAGTCTTACAGTATATTTGGGCTTATAGCCATCATTGGCGGCTTTAGCCGCAGCCCGGTATCTAGGCTTTAGTATCACGTGGATAGGACTCCACTCAGGAGAGCCGGGGTAGCAAGTGGTGAGGATATACAGCGCCTCAGTCTCAACATACAGGTTCACCCGGGTGTATTCTTCCCCTTCTGAGGGGTGTGGCCCCTGAGTGTAAGGCGCCGGTGGGAGAACATAGCTAGGGACTACTAGTAGCCTACTAGGCTCGTCCCATGGGCCTAACACTAAGGACATACCACCCTGCTTGCAGAGGGCGGTATAGCGTTCTGCAAACTCTTCAGCCTCGCCAGGTGGCAGATCGAAGGGACCAGTGACAGGAAACTTTCGGAAGCGCTTACTACCGGCCCCGGCTTGGCGGCGGAGGGCTTGTACGTCTAGGCCATCTAACATAAAGAAGTTGCGGGGTGTGGCAAAATAGAAGCCTACCCCTACCTTCAGTTCGCAACGCAGGCCAATAGGCTTTTTATATACTACCTTGGTTATATATTGCATTTCTGGGTCTCCTTGGTTCTAACCATGGGTCTTTATATAACGCCTAGCACACTCCCCCCTTTTTGGTAAAGAGCTATGTGAAAACGTGGTTAATGTAACTATCTTCCAGGATAATATAACTAGGGGTCTTAAACCAAGGTCATATACCTGGGTACTATAACCGGGAGCCTACACGAGGGTTGTCCCCTTAAGGGACACCCGTGTGCCCCGAGAGTCCCATCTGACTGACCTAAATTTCTTCGCGCGCGAAAATAAAATAGCAAAAATTTCTCCCGCGTGTGGGAGGCAAAAATAAAAATTCATTTGCCGCTTGACATGCCCGCCCGAACTTGGTAGGGTCAATTCGTCCAAGCACATACGCGCTCCGCAGCGCGGCTATCGGTCCAGGCATGGAACGGTGAATTGTGGGAGGCGGGGGCTGACGCTGGCGGGGCGGATAGCCAAAACAGGCCGATGGCCATCGGAGCTGCTAGCCCAGCTCCATCCGTCCCCAGCGCTCGGCTAGGGGTATTGGGGGCGGAACTGCCACAATAAGCGTCGTACAGCCGAGTGACTACCATTCAGGTACCCCAGTAGCGGGGGCATGCGCTTCGCCAGTGCTAGAGCGGTCTGCGTACCCTTCTAGCCACATTTAAAACCGGAGGGACACCCCCTTGTGCATAAAGGTGTGGTTAGCTGAAATCCACGGGCCTGTGGGTAAGCCCTGGTCACGTGGTAAATACCGTGCTCAGTTCGACGGCCAGGAGATATTCCGGGGCGCAGAGCCCGTGTTTAATGCCTGTAGGGTACTGTTAGCTATGGGTGTAGCTCCTGCGTCCAGGGTTGAATTTTGGCGGGCTGGTAAAGCCCACGCTGACTTCCTGGTGTCCTCCGTAGCATATGGGGCAAGGAGAGAGGTACGGGAGTGCCCGTCCCTTGAGTTTGTGAAGTTCAGGCCCCGCAATGGTTAAGCGCACCTGGAACCAAACCGAAGTAGCAGAAGCCATGGGGGTTACACGCGTTACCATTATCGCGTGGACCACAGACGGTATGCCTGCTAACGAGCGGAAGGACAAAACTAAGGGCGTAGAGTGGCGTTATGACCTCCCATCCTGTATCCAGTGGTACAAGGATCGGGAGGTGTTGAAGGCTACAGGTACAGACCTAACGAAGAAGCACACGCTGATCGCCGCGCAGATACGCGAGCGGGAGGCAGTGGCGGGCCTGCGCGAGCTAGAACTGGCAGAGCGGCAGAAGGAACTGATTGCCTTAGACGAGGTAATGCTGGTTCTTGATACGCTGTTCGGCACAATTAAAGCTCGGTTCCGGGCTATACCTGGAAGATTACGTTCAAAAGTGCCTGAAGATTATATTGCACTGGTATCAAAAGAACTGGATGATACGCTTGAGCTTGTTGCGCTCACACCAGACAGCTTTGGAGAGCTTCCAGAACAGGCTGACTAAATCTGTTAGTTCTGTCCTTAAGCCTCCTCCGAAGATGAACCTGCCCGATTGGGCGGACGAATACCGCTGGCTGAGTAAGTCCTCCAGCGCGATGGCAGGACCGTGGGTGACAGCCAACGTGGAAATTGCGCGCGGCCCCATGATGGCTGTGACCGAGCCTGGGGTGCGTTTAATCACCGTTATGGTTTCAACCCAGACGTTAAAAACGTCCCTACTAGAAAACATAATAGGTTACTTCGTCCACCTCGACCCATCACCTATTCTGTTACTTCAGCCTAAGGACGAATTCGCTGAGGCGTTCTCTAAGGAGCGCCTTGTCCCCATGGTAAAAGAGAGCGCCGTGCTTAAGGGGCTCATGCGGGACTCCAAATCTCGTAAGTCAAACGACACCATAAAGTACAAAACTTTCCCCGGCGGGTTCCTGGCCATCGCGAGCGCGGGGTCTCCCACCAATCTCGCCATGCGCGCTATCAGGCTGGTGCTAGAGGATGAGATTGACAAGTATCTCGCCACGAAGGAAGGTGACCCCATTCTCCTCGCCGAGGAGCGGATGGCGACTTTTATTGGAACAGAGCTGGCAGTCCGGGCTTGTTCCCCCACACTTATAGAGACAAGCCGGATTTATAAGTCCTATATAGAAGGTGACCAGCGGAGGCCATACATCAAGTGCCCACACTGTGGCGAGTGGATAACTCTGGATTTCTTCAAGAACGTTGAATGGCCTAAGTCTGCTGGCGGGGTGCATATGCCCCGGCAGGCTGAACTGCATTGCTTGGAGTGTGGCACAGTTATAACCGAGCGCCAGCGCATGGGTATAATGACCTCTAAGCAGGCTATCCGCTGGAGGCAGACGCGGCCCTTCAGGTGCTGTGACCTAGAGCAGGACCCCAGAGTGGAGCGCCAGTGGGATTGGGATGACGAGCGCCAGGTGGGCTATACCAAGTGCAAGATATGTGGGGGGCACCCGGTAGAGAATACCCACGCGAGCTTTACCGCCTCGAAGCTTTACTCTCCCTTCACCAGCGTTGCTACCCTGGCCGAGAAGTTCATAGCGGCTAAAGATGACCCAGAGTCTAAGCAGACTTTTATAAACACGCAGCTCGGGTGGCCCTTCTCGCAAGAGAACATGAAGAACACTACAGCGAATGTTCTGCTATCCCGCCGGGAATTCTATAATGCTGAGGTGCCCGCCGGGGTGACCCTCCTCACCGCTGGTATTGACGTGCAGGCTGGCGGTACTGCGAACATAGGCCGCTTCGAGGTTGAGGTTGTGGGATGGGGTGCGGACGATGAGTCCTGGTCTATCGCGACACATGTTATCCAAGGGGACCCGGCCACAAAGGAGCTGTGGGACGAATTGGAGCAGGTGCTTATTAAGCCCTACAAGCATGAGCTTGGCTTTGACATGCATCTCATGGGTGCTTGCATCGACACTGGCGGCTATGCGAACCATCATGCCTTTGAGTTTTGTCGCGCGCGCGTGGGCCGGAATATCTGGCCCATTAAGGGGGCGTCAGATCGAGGCACTTGGTCTACGATCTGGCCAGAGAAAGAACGGCATGATAAGTTCCGCACGGGTTACAAGCCTATTATAATAGGAGTGTCGCAGGCCAAAGAGGTTGTGCGGGGCCAGTTATTCCAGGACAAGCCTGGCAAGAATTATTGCCACTTCCCAGTTGACCGGGACCCGGCCTGGTTCGATCAGCTCTTGGCAGAGCGCATCATTCTTGAGAAGGTATCGGGCACCGTTGTTCGGCGGTGGGCGAAGATACCAGGCCGGAACAACGAAGCCCTTGATTGTAGGGTGTATGCTCTTGCAGCGCTCCAGGGGCTGCGCATTGTCCGCAGGCTTAACGTGACAAGGATGCGGGAGGAGCAAGAGCGCATTGCGGTGTGTATAAAGGAAAACCCAAGGGCGCCCACGGTAACGGCTACGGCGCCTCAGCGCAGCGTGCGAAAGAGCAGACGTGACTACTGATGTCGCTCTATGGTTAACTAACACCTTGACCTAAGTGCCACACTGCGGTAGGATTGCCACACTACGGAGGAAGCCCTATGACGCTAGAAGAGCTAGAAGAGATGCTCTATGCCCTAAAAGCAGCCAAGTACTCAGGCGCGCTACGGGTAAAGCATGGCGAGACAGAGACCCTTTTCCGTAGCATGATCGAGATTGATAAGGCTATAGCGGACATCCTTGCAGAGATAGCTGCCCTTGGCACGGGTACGCGGTCCCGCATTGTTTACATTCGGCAGAGGGATTAATTCATGGCTTTTTGGTCCTCCTGGTTCAACAGTGGGCAAGCCCCCCGCCCGACTAACTTCGCAGCGGGGCGGGACACTCGCTATTTGAGTACCGTACCATCGACCCAAAGGGAAATCAACACCCTTATATCGTCTTATGGCGCCAATGCGGTAGCCCGCGCGCGTTACATGGTTTTAAATGACCCGAACATAGCTGGGGCGATTAATGCCCTGGTGGACTCCATTGTGGGCTCAGGCATTAAGCCCTCCTCTCTTGCGAGTGATAAAGTTCTCAGGGAAGAGCTGAACGCCATGTGGCTGCGTTCCACCCCCTATATGGATGCAGATGGTATCTTCGACGGCTACGGGTTACAGCGCCTAATCGCTATGGAAGAGGCCATCACTGGTGAGTGCTTCATTCGTGTGCGGAAGCGCCGGACAACGGATGGCCTGGAGGTGCCGGTTCAGTTCCAAGTGCTTCCTTCTGAAATGCTTTCCACTGCCTTATCCCAGCCCGCCTCAGGCAGGCAGAACCGCATTGACTGCGGGATTGAGTTTGATCTGATCGGACGCCGGGTGGCCTATCATTTTTTCCGGCAGCATCCTGCGCGCAGTGACTGGATGAAGGGCGCTGACGTTTATACACGGGTACCGGCCGAAGAGGTATTCCACATTTATGAGCCGGTGTTCGCTGGGCAGCTACGTGGCGTGTCGCGCATGATTTCCGTGGTTGCCACCCAGGCCACCCTTAGCGCCTATGACCGGGCCGAGCTTGAGCGGAAGCGTAACGCCGCGCTGTTCACTGGTTTCATTCGGCGCCCCACGCTTGAGGACGAGGACTCCGTTCTGGGCGCTCTGGGCCAAGTGAATAATGACGGGGTTATGCAGACCGAGGCGGAATTATCTCCAGGCGCAATGGTGACCCTACTTCCTGGCGAAGATGTGTCCTTCTCCTCCCCAGCAGATGTGGGGGCCAATTATGAGGCATTTAGATATGCCCAGCAGCTTCGTTCAGCAACGGGGCTGGGGGTCCCATACCATTTATTCTCCGGCGACGTATCGCGGGGTAACTTCTCTAGCCAGCGCATCGCCCTCATGGAATTCCGCCGCGCGTGCACGCGCAAGCAGGACCTGACTCTTATCCCCATGGTGTGCTCAAAGATGCGAGATGCCTGGCTCCAGGCTGCGGTAGGTGTGGGAGTTATTAGCATCCCCGCTGAGGACAAGCAGGCATACACCGCTAAGTGGATTGCTCCTCGCTTCGATTGGGTAGACCCGATGAAGGACATGCAGGCAGAAGACCTGGCGGTTAAGAGTGGATTTAAATCCCGTAGCGACGTTGTTGAAAGCTTTGGCTATGACGCTGAGGAAGTTGACGAACGCCGCGCCCAAGACAAAGAGCGCGAAGAGACATTGGGTATCGCTCCCTCCCCCAGTGCCTCAGAAGCCGCGCCGCCCGCTGGTGATAAAAGCCAGCGGGCTCCCGACCCAACCGAAGAGGATAATCAATGACCACGTGGTTCAGAGTACTGGCTAGGGCACCCGAGGCCACCGAGGCTGAGGTGCTTATCTATGACGAGATTGGCGGGGGGGGCATTACTGCTCTGGATTTTATGTCTGCCGTGGACGCAGTTGTGGGCGTGGGGGTAACCACCCTTAACGTCCGCATTAACAGCTACGGGGGCGAGGTGTTCGCCGCTTTGGCTATGTACAATCATTTGCGCAGGCTGTCTGCTGGTGGGGTGAAGATTGTTGTCCATGTGGATGGCATCGCCGCGTCTGCTGCGTCTGTCATCACTATGGCGGGCGATATTGTCCGTATGCCCAGCAACGCCTTCCTAATTGTGCATGATCCGCTCATTGGTATTGTCGGCAACGCGCGTGAGTTGCGCAAGATAGCTGATACCCTGGATGCCATTCGCGACTCACTCGTGGGCATATATGTCAACAAGTCCGGTAAGGCCACGGACGAAATTGTGGACCTCTTGGCCGCAGAGACTTGGCTCAGTGCCGCCGCAGCAGCGGATTGGGGGTTCGCAGACGAAATTATTGACGAGGTGGCTATCGCGGCAAATGCAGCTCTGCTTGCCAAGCACCCAAGGGCTGCCGAGTTTTTTGCCGCAGTACCCGTGGAAGAACCAGCCCCCGAGCTGGACGAGCCAACCCAGGCGGATGAGGATTACCTAGCCGCTGTTGCAGCCGCTCAGATGGCTGCGAACCTTCGGGCTGAATGGGATGCGGCAGTGCCAGAAGAAGATGCTTTGATTACGGCAGTAGTAACTACCACCGGCGGAGAAAAGACCCCTGCGGCGGTTAGTAAAAGTGGGGTTTCTAACCTCTTGTGGGTCTATCGTGGATATGGAAAGGGAAAGTAAATGGCATTATTTACTAAATTCAATAGCTTCGTCGAAGCTATGGCTGAGAAGTCCCATAACCTTGGTAGTGATACTATCAAGCTTATGCTAACGAACGTTGCCCCGGCAGCGGCTAATGCTGTGAAGGCGGATATCACTGAGATTACCGCAGGCTATGGGTATACCGCAGGTGGGGCGACTGTAACAGTCACGGCAAGCTCACAAACCAGCGGCACGTATAAGCTGGTGATCGACGATGTGACGTTCACAGCGTCTGGGGGCACCATGGCCACCTGGAGGTATCTGGTGCTGTACAATGATACGGCGACCAATGATGAGCTGATTGGGTTCTATGACAATGGCAGTGCTGTCACCCTCGCGGACGGTAACTCCATTACTACGGACTTTAGTGCGGCCAATGGCGTTCTGCAAATCGCATAAGGAGACGACTAGATGACTATTGCATATGAAGGCCAGCGGGCTGGCGAATACCTCGTGTCAGAGCTTGATCGGCGCTATAGCCGGGATGAGGCCACTTTGGCCAGCGGGGAAAAACATGTGGACGGCGACATTCTTGTTCTGTCCGGTAGTAAGTTGTACGTGCTTGATGCCATTACAGACTTCGATACCGCTGAAGCACTGACAGGCGCGCTTGCCGGTATTGCTTGGGGCGATGTTGACGCTTCGGCGACTGGTGCGAACGCAGACATCCTCAAGGTGCCTTATGTGGCCCGTGGGGCTGTGGTGCGTGAAGCTTACCTCAATCTCCCAGCAGATGCCCAGAAGAAAGCCGCCGTGCTTGCCGCTCTGGCCGCTGTCAATCCGAAAATCGTTGTTGTTGACTAATAGGAGCCATTACCCATGCCTACAATTGTTGAAATCCTGGAGAACGACGCATTCAGCTTGGCCACGTTGACTGAGCAGCTTATCGCCGTTGACTCCGTGCCTGGGCTGGCTGGTCAGCTTGCCTTTGATGGCGTGCGCCAGGGCATCCCAACTATCCACGCCTATATCGAGAGCCGTGCGGAGACACTTGGCCTGGTATCGACCTCCCGCCGTGGTGGCCGTGCTGAGCAAGCCGATACTGCGAAAGCCAACCTGCGCGCTGTGGCAATTCCACACGTGCAGATCGAGCAGACCATTGAAATCGCTTCGTTGCAAGACGTTCGCGCTTTTGGCTCTACCGATGCTTTCGCCGGTGCGGCGCAGGTTGTATCCCAGCAGCAGCAGCTCATGGGACAGCGGCTTGACCTCACTCTGGAAAGCCTTCGGCTTGGTGCCCTTCGCGGTATCATTCTGGATGCAGACGGTTCGGTCATTGAGAACCTGTTCACCCTGTTCGGTGTGGTTCCTGAGGCCGCAGTAGACCTTCAGGACGCTCTTGTAACTACCCCTGCTGCATATCCTGGCATGCGCGCCATTGCACAGCAGATCGCCCGTAAGATGATCCGCAATGCCAAGCTGCCCCTGCCATCAGGCTGGACAATCCACGCTCTGGCTGGTGACAATCTGTTCGACCGTCTCGTTGAGTGCGATAGCGTTCTGAAGGCATACAGCGGGTATGACCGGGCCGAGAAGATCATGGGCACGAACTATGCTTTCGGTGCTTTCGAGTTCGGCGGGATCATCTGGCACAACTACCAGGGCACAGACGATAACTCCACAGTGGCTATCGACCCAGACGACGCTCAACTGTTCCCAGTTGGCATCCCTGGCCTGTACCGCGAGTTCTATGCTCCGGCAGACTTTGGCGATACGATCAACACGGTTGGTCTGCCCCGCTACAGCCGTATGGCTCGCGATCCTGAGTTTGACCGTTGGGTCAAGCTGCATGCGCAGATGAACCCGCTGCCGATCTGCACGCGGCCTAAGCTGCTCATGCGCGCTACCATTGCCACGGCATAATAGCCAAGGGTGGCGTTCGCGCCACCCAGCAACTTCATTTCGGGCGAGTAGTACACATGGTGATAAAGACCCCCTTCGAGCTAGCACTTGCTGCGAATTATCGCGTGCACGGTGTATTAGCTACTGTGTATGTGGGGGGCTTTGCGTATACTGTAAAGTGCATTGACAAGACAGATGGCATAGCTCTTTCTACGAATGGTGCCATTGAGGTGGATACGGTCTCGCCCGCTGTATCCACCATGCTCTCTAGTCTGACTGCGCTTGGTTTCACTCCGATTGATTTATTTAAAGCCAGAGTTACGATTAACGGAAATGACTGGGAAGTCCTGACGCATTTAACCCGTCCTGGCCCAATGGGCGGCGGCGAGGTGTACTTCACCCTCCGTAAGCTGACCAGCACGGAACTAACCGGTGGTACCGGATACTTCGTCCTTACCGGGCAGGCCATAGCCTCCCATCGTCGTATGCCTGCCGATGCCGGGGTGTTTGCCCTGACCATGCAGGACTTCAGCATGGCGTTGGGGCAAAACATAACGGCTGGGTTCGGGGACTTCGATCTTACCGGGCAATCTGCATTCACGCATATGAATGTAGTTGAGGGATACGGGGCCTTTGCCCTGTCTGGGCAGAATGTATCGCTGCGGTATAGCGCGCCAGTAGGAGCAGGCTATTTTGTTCTGACCCCGCAAGCTGCATTCACCCATTTGAATATACCTATGGGGCTTGGTTCGTTCGGCCTTACCGGGCAAGAGATGGACATTATGCTCCCCAGCGAGCTGCCCCCCATTACCCTAGAGTATGGGTCTTTTGTGGCTACCTGGCAGGCGGTAATTCTTCGCATGAACCTAGTAGCCCAAGCCGGGGCCTTCGCCCTTACTGGGCAAAGTGTAGTCCTGCACCGGACGTTACCAGCAGGGTATGGGGCTTTCTTGCTCAGCGGGCAGGACATAAGCTTTAGACTGGGCTTGGGGATACTGGCGGACTATGGGTCTTTCGCCCTTACCGGGCAAAGTGTAGTACTTCGGCAGAACCTACCCGCAGCGCAGGGGGCCTTCGCCCTTACTGGGCAAGGATTGGCTATTCGGCAGAATTTACCCGCAGCGCAGGGAGCCTTTGCCCTCACTGGGCAAAGTGCAATCCTCCGGCGGAACCTACTTGCAGCGCAGGGGGCCTTCGCCCTTACTGGGCAAAGTGCAATCCTCCGGCGGAACCTACTTGCAGTGCAGGGGACTTTTGCCCTTACTGGGCAAAGTGTGACCCTTCGGGGCGCCCTACCAGCAGCGCAGGGGGCTTTTACCCTCACTGGGCAATCAGCGGCCTTGGCCAGATACCCAGGGTATGGCTATTTCTTTGGTGGATATGCAGCGGATTTCTCTAATGTAATTGACCGCATACTCTTCGCCTCTGCTGGTTCTGCATCGGACGTGGGGGACTTATCCTCGGCCCGGTATGGCACAATGGTGACGAATTCTTCTACAAAGGCATATGTGGCAGGTGGAGAAACTAGCGGCAGCGTGGTGTCCGCGATATTGCAGTTCACTTATGCCTCTAGCGGGAATGCCAGTGCTACCGGGTATGCGCTTTCTGTAGCACGCTTCGGTGGGGCCTCTGGTTGGTCTACAACCACTGGATACCATCTCGGGGGGGCTTCCCACGGTGAGGCCGCCATTTACAACACTATAGACAAGATAACCTTCAGCTCAATGGCTAACGCAGTAGACGTTGGCGATCTAATTGCGGCAAAGAGGTCATTTGGTGGCAGTAGTTCCTCTCTGGCAACTTATATTGGTGGCGGATATACCACCACGACGGTCAACGTCATTGAGAAGCTGACTTTTGCTAGTGAGGGAAATACTACTGACCTAGCAGACCTCACCTCAGCCCGTAGCTGGGCTGCGGGTATGGCGGATTTAGTCGGTAGTTATGGGTTCTTCTGCGGGGGGTATACCGCAGTGAATACTGTGGACTCAATCTCCTTTGCATCAGAGGGGAATGCTTCAGATGTCGCAGACCTTTCGGGCTCGCGCTATGGTGATGCCTGCGTATTTGGGAGGCTCTACGGGTTTAGCTGTGGGAACCAGGCGGGGGTGAATACAATAGATAAGTTTACTTTTGCCTCTTTTGGCAATGCCGCAGACGTGGGGGACTTATCAGTAGCAAGATACGTGGCAACTGGGGGGCAGGGATAATGAATATGGCTGACTTGGTGATTATTCCAAACGATGAAAAATTCCTTGTTGGGCTGGTGGACGACAGGTTCCTAGCCGAATGGAAGGACACACAAACTGCGCTAGCAGAGACCGCGTATTTAGGCGAGCTTTGGGCCAAATCAAAGACCCCCTGGTTTATCCAGAATGTTACCGTTTCTTGGCCATCCGAGGTCATGAATATGCGGTATGTGGCAGCGCAGCTAGAAGCCAAGGGAGCTGCTCTACGTGAGGCCAAATACAACCTGATAGAGAAACAGGTGGATGTAGAGGAAGCTGAGTACTTATACACCAAAGAGTCCGGGCAGGGGGATAGCAGTGACATTTCTGCTAAACGCTTGCTGATACGGATTGCGCGCACGCGGGAGGAGATGCAGGCGACGCTGGTAAAGTTCCGGGGCGCTATGGAAGAGGTGGCTGTATACAAAGCCATGCACGACAATTTGCGCGCGTCTCTTGGTGACCTTTCACAAGAGCGCATTGACGAAATGGATCACCGGGCGCAATTGCTCCGTGCGCTCGTACAGTCTGTTCGTTCAGTTCGTATGACTGGCCGGATAGATGCGGGCAACCAAGAATTCCTGGAGCAGTGTGGCTGCAATCCGCTATGGGCGCAGAACCGAATTATCCAGGAGCTGGTTGCCACGGAGCAGGGGCCTTCTGTGGACAATAAGGCTATGCTCACATTCATCAACAAGTTGGCAGATGAGGTATTGGGGGCATGAGCCGGGAAGCCATAGCGGCACGGGCCAAGTATCTGTGTGACAGTATCGCCTCAGCGAATGGGGTGGCTCTCGTCCTGCGGAACTACGCTATCCCAGAGGCTGGGGTGCCCGCCGCGATGCTGCCAGCCATTATTATCCTGGATGGCAATGAAGAGAACACCGGGGTGGCATATGGCAACAAGAGACCGGCCAGTGCCCCCCAGATCATCCTGCTGCACATGGAAATTCTCGTGAGTGTGATTGCACCCTACGAGGCCATAGGCAGTCAACTGAATAGTATCAGTCTCGCGATTATCAACGCGTTGCGCGACGATGGTACTTTCGTGGCTCTCACTTTCGAAGGTGAAGGGGCACGATATATGGGTACGGAGATGGGGTTGGCGCAGGCGGATGACACCGTGGGCTACCACAAACTCAACTTCGATATCCGATACAAACTCTAGCTAGAGGACTGAAAAGACATGTCTATTTATGCAGCGCCTAATACTGAAAACTACGCGATCATGAAAGCGAACGTGTGGTTCACGAAAACCGGGGGCACGCGCCGCCACATGGGTAACGTGCCTACCGCCGAGTTCGAATTGGCCTTGGAGACCCTTGACCACTTTTCCTCCATGGAAGGTGTCAAGGCGAAGGACAAGAAGTTCATTATCACGAAGGGTGGCACTATCAAACTTACCCTCGAAGAAATCACCCCGGCTAACCTGGCAATCTTTTTGCTTGGCTCGGAAGGTGTGGACACCGATGGTAATGTGCTGGTGGAAATTCTGGCATCCACTGAGGTGTCTGGCCGCTTGGAAGTCATTGGTAATGGTGACTACGGCCCGAAGATCACTTTGGACCTGCCGAATGTTTCCTTCACACCTTCTTCGGCCCTGGGCCTAATCACGGAAGAAGTTGCCAGCATGGAACTCGAAGGCGAAATCCTGGTGTCGAATGGCTCGTTCGGTACTGCTCTGTTCCAAGCATCAGCAGGCACAGTCCTGTAATTAGTGCTTGACACGCTCATGGCTCCACGGTACCTTTGTGCCGTGGAGTATCCTAACTCGAAGGAGGAATGAGCATGGAAAGTCCTAACGTTGAAAACTATCTCCCCTGGGCATTTGACGCTTGGTTCACTAAGGCCACTGGGAACCGCCCAAACATGGGGGTTCCAGAGACATATAAGGCCCGAAGACACTTAGGGAATATAACCAGGGTATTTATCCGGGGGAATTCTATTAAGCTCGCACTAGACGAAATCACCCCAGAGAATGTTGCATTGGCCATGGGTGCAATGGTAACTGTGCCTGATGGCAAAGAAAAAGTTGAAGATTGGAAAGGAGCAAGTGCAGCGGGCCTCCTTGAGCTGATAGGGGTTAACACTGATGGCCCCACAATTAGCTTCTTCCTTTATGTGTACTTCAACAAAGGGGAGCTTGTGTTCCCTAGTGGGGACCTCGCCTTCATTGAGCTGGAGGGGTCCTTCCGGCGAACAGCAGATGGGCAGTTGAGCGCTGTGACTTTTGATTGACATTACAACCACCCCGGGGTACAATGTGCCCTGGGGATATCTATAACTAGGAGAGAGCAAATATGGTTAGCATCATTGACACAGTGCAGATGCGGGAGAAAGTGGTCTTTGGGGATGCAGTGGTTACTGTCCGGGGGTTGCCAGTAGCTACGATTGTCAGCCTCGCGCGGGATAA
>Ga0137347_1000010_pt1 | contig 16266 bp, 27 predicted proteins | sample EasRivERMLT590_2_FD_104756 | JGI IMG/M metagenome (GOLD analysis project Ga0137347, IMG submission 104756) | Soil microbial communities from meander-bound floodplain in the East River, Colorado, USA - East River MetaG ERMLT590_2 | ecosystem: Environmental > Terrestrial > Soil > Floodplain ...
GCGCGGTTGCCAAGTTCGCTGCGCCACTCGGTGCTGTGACGGCGCAAACCGTCGTGCAACAGGCTATGGCTCAGCAGGCTAACGCCGCTGCCGCAGAGTAAGGAGGGTGCGCTATGGATATCGTGACGTTCGATCGACAAGACTTCGTCGATAACTATTGGGATTACAAAGCTGGTCAGCACGTTACGTTCCTAGCGCCTACCGACGCCGGTAAGACCAACCTGAAGTTTCAGCTACTCGAAGTGACGGCTACCCGTAAGGTGCCAGCGCTAGTGCTGGCATCGAAACCTCGTGATGCGACTACTTCACGATGGTTGAAGCAATTGGAGTGGCCTATCATCAAACAGTTTCCGCCGCCGCCCAACGTAAAGTCCCTGGTCAGTAAGCCTACGGGTCGTATCCTATGGCCTGCGCATAGCTATGACCCTGATATTGATGATCCGAACCATACGCGGATATTCAAGGCTGCGCTGTTAGAGGGATACAAGCGCGGTAATATGATCATTGACGTTGATGAGATTCTGGATATGGTCGATCTAGGTCTAGAGACGTCATTGCGTGTTCTATGGACGCGTGGTAGGTCACAGGGCGCGGGTCTATGGTCAGGATCTCAACAGCCATTCGAGATACCTAAGCATGCTTATCGCCAAGCTCAGCACCTATTGATTGCTAAGGATAGCGATACGGTGTCACAGCAACGGTATGGTCAGATCGGCGGTGTTGACCCAGAGTCGGTGCGTGGATGGGTCAAGCACCTTCGGGAGCATCAGTTTCTATACATCAAGCGCACGGGGCCTAAGGTGTCCGTGTGCATCATCGACAAGTGAGGGAATCATGACTCAGGTCATTTTCGACGGCGGACAGTTGCCGGATAGCGTTTACAGCGATGCGGCGCGCCATGCGTCCGAAGCGGTCAATCTGCACGTGTTGGTTGATCCGCATGGGTGTATCGGTAAGTGGGTCGCTGTGCGGCTATCAGATGGTAAGTCTGATGGCAATCTGTATGACACCAAAGCCGAAGCGGTAGACCACCAGCTTCATGAACAGTTCTGCGCTTACGTGTGCATCCCCCCGGGCGGCATGCCGCCTAAGGATGCGGAGGTCTACCTGCGCGCTATGCGTCAGCTTGCCGACAATGGGTATCGGCTGGCTGATCCTGATAAGCACGTTGTGATGCGTGCATCATGATCATTGAACCGAACGACAGTCAGTGTGGCGCTGTGCGCGATCGTTGTCACGGGACGCGTGATACGTATGACTACGATCTGCGCGAACTGTCTATAGCGTTGGATGAGGCATTCAAGTGACAAAACCGCAGGTCACAATGGTTATCCCATACCATACCAATAGGGCATTGAATGGGATGTTGGATACGTGCCTTCATTCTCTACAGCAACAGGTCAATGCGCCGCCGTTCCTGGTCATGCCTGTACTGGACGAGTTCAATGAAGGCGCTGCGGTGGTCAGGCAGCGCGGTCTTGATGCGGCTGATACAGAGTGGGTCGGATTCATTGACTCTGATGATTGGGCGTATCCGGATCATGTGGCGACGCTGTATGACGTGGCTATGGCTACGGGAGCTGATTACGTGTATTCGTACTTCACCATTCACGATATGTGGGAAGGTGCACGCCCCGATCTCGACCCATTGGCAACGTTCGGCGTCCCGTTCAATAACGCCGCGCCGCATCAGACTACCGGTACGATTCTGGTGCGAAAGTCGGCGCTACAAGAGCATTACATTCAATACCGTGATGTTCCGGCTGACCGGTTCATTCCTGGAACTGAGCTGCGTTATGGCGAAGATTGGGAATTAACGCTAGAGTGTGCTAGGAAAGGGCTTAAGATTGTCCACGTGCCGCGCCGAACTTGGGCGTGGCGCATCGGGCATCACAACACATCAGGTCTACCAGGGTGCGGCGATGCGGCGCCTGAAGAGAAGGGAACATAACAATGGTAACTACTGCCTCTAGCCCGGCGCCTAAGGCGTCCGCTCAGGCTGCCGCACCAGCTAACCGCCCGTTCATCGTGGGGTCGCGTTTCGCTGATGACGGCACTTACGACAAGTCGCAGGTGCTTGATGGGTCTACCCACACGTTGGATCTTCTGGAGATGGACACGGACGGCTATTCTGCCGGTCTGTACATCCTGGCGGAATGCGTCGGCGTGAACGTGGCTACCAGCACGGCGACGATGTTGGAAGACGGACCTTTCATCGTGTACGACACCATCAATGTGAAGGACACCAACAACAAAGACATCTTCGGCCCGATGAACGGCCATGACGCCTATCTCGCCATGAAGTACGGCGGTTACCACTACGTTGGTGACGCTAAGGCTTCCCCGGTCTACTCGGTCACTTCGGGTACCGGGACCACGGCTGGCAGCTTCACGTTCGTCCTGTACATTCCGATTGAGGTTGTGCACCGTGACGGGCTTGGTGCGCTGACTAACAAGTCGGCTAGCTCGGTGTTCAAGCTGAAGCTGGTTACCTCTGCCACCACCACCATTTGGTCTGGTACCACGGGCGCCCCCGCTACCAGCGCGACGCTGCGGACCAGGGTCGGCCAATTCGGGTGGATGGACTCTGACACGCGAGATGTGAAGGGCAACGCAACTAGCCCGCAGCCTCCCGGTATCAACACGATCCAGTATTGGGACAAGCAGGGCTTCACTTTCACATCAGGTGCCATGTCACAGCGGTTGTCGTCTTTCTCCGGCGGCTTCCGGACCATGATCATCGAAATGCGTGACTCTGCCGGTTCTCGTACCGGTCACGAGGCGGATTTCCCGGACCCGTTCACGCTGAACATCGACAAGACGACTCTGATCAACCGCTTGCGGACCCTCTGGCGTCACCTGATCGGTGAGGATTACGACTGTCGCAACGGGCTTGAGGTTGTGGCTGGAGTGTCCGGCACCGCCGCCACCGAAGGTTTCAAGCGCGACTACGGCGTTTACCCGTTGTCGTGGGCTAAGGACTTCGGTCTTCAGCCTGGTGCTGAGAACCGCTTCGGGTACCTCTGGGTTACCAGCGCCACCGCGTTGAACCTGAAGGGCACCGTCGGCAGCACCGGAACGTCGCACACGTTCAACATCCTGTTGAACTATGTCAACCCCGCGAACGGTGACCCCAAGGCTTTGACCGGCGGGCGCTGATCCATCGACACGAAAGGAATCACCATCATGATGAAGTATCTCCAGCCGTACACCACGCTGGCCGTGGGTATCGTCATCGGCATGTTCGCCGTGCCGAAGATTCGCGCTCTGATCGGTAAGTGACGTCATGGCGCAGGGTGGCAGTATTTCAGGTGTAGCAATCGCTTCGGCAACTGCCGGTAGCGTGCTGATTTATGCCGCCCTGCGCGACGTGACGCCTATGCAAGCGGTCAAGGACATCCTGTCCCGTAAACCTGCGCCAGTCGCTAACGCTGGCGCGGTTGCTGGCGCGATAGGTCCTGTGGCCATTGGCGCGCCGTCCGCATCGGGGCGCGGCGATATCGCTTCGGCAGCCCGCAAGTACCTTGGCGTCAAGTACACGTGGGGCGGCGCTAGCCCGATCACGGGTTTCGATTGCTCCGGTCTGGTCACATGGGTGCTAGCCCACGATTTGGGAATGAAGAACCTACCGGATAGCACGCATACGGTGACAGGACAGTTCCTGATCTGGAAAGGCGCTACTACGGTGAGTGGCCCGCCGATCGCTGGTGATCTGATTTGTTGGACGGGTCATATCGCTATCGCATCGGGTAATGGGATGATGATCGAAGCGCCGCACGTGCTGTCAGTAGTGCGCGAGGTAAAACTGCGCCTAGCGGGCGCGACGATTCGGCGAGTGAAGGGGTAGCGGCATGGGTGCATCTACAGGTCCCATCCTGGCGCTAGGCGCTATCACGCTGGTGAATCGCGCCGTATTCAATAACCAGCCGATGGACTGGAGAATACCAATCGCTACCGGCATGGCGGCATTGGTGTTCTCTGGCGCTGAGTCGGTTATCGGCGCCGATATCCCGAAAGGTATTGCCATGGTAGCGTTAGTGGCAGTAGTTCTGACAAGAGTTGACCCGTCCGTCCCAAGCCCGGCAGAGTCGGCGCTTAAGTGGTGGAATAGCTGAGAAAGGAAATCGACAATGGATCTCGAAAAGGTCATTATGGCCGTCATCGGTATCGCTATGATCACCACGTTGGTTCTGCCTGGCAGGCAGACTCCACAGGTGGCCGGAGCGTTGACCAGTCTGTCAACCAAGACCCTCGGTACCGCAATGGGTACCTACAAGCCTGCCTGATCATCACCGCGCCGCTAACAGAAAGGAGGTCACCGCAATGGCGAACTATTCGGGTAACTTGGTCCGAGTGTGGTCTAACGCCACCGAGACGCAGAACTTTGCCCCGAATCCGCAGCACGCCGTGACCGATTCACCTGATCCTTATGGCGCCGTTCATCAGGTGCCAGCGGATACCGGAGTGGAATACTCCGGTAGCGATTTCCCCGTGGATATGGCGGTAGGCGGCGGCTCTGTGCTTGCTACGCCTTCTAGGTCCCATGAAGGTCTAGCGGGTCGCAAGATGGTTTACACCGATGATCAGCACCGAGAGTCGTTGGAAGATCGGCACAGCGAAGATGGACAGCGCGGATACATTCGGGCGACTTACCGGACTCCCGATTTGCAAGACGCTCACAGCGTCTACTCGGATGATTTCTACCATGACAACACGTGGGGCGAGCATGTCAATAACGTTGGCGCGCCCGCCATTCTGCGCGAACTTCATTCGTCGTATCCGCAGAGCAACCCCGAAGGTGTCCGTGAAGGTATGGTGCGGCGTACCGGTTATGAGGGTGAGCGGCGTCTTGGCCGCCGTCAGTACCGTTACGAGGCTCAACAGTTGATCGAGCGGTCTACTTACCAGGATAACAATGTGCCTGCACCAGCGAACGCTGATTCGATGGCAGCCGGTTCGGTTCTGGATTCTTGGCAGCCGCCCGGCGTACATGGTGGGCGTTTCAAGGTGCCCGCAATGTTCCGCACACCGCCACCTGTCGATGCCGCATCGTTGGCGATTGATACCGGTACCACAGACAACACCGTGATTGGTGGTGGATTCTGATGGCGATTGAAATGCCTGATCTGAAGGGCAATAAAAAGGTCTACCTTTGGGTAGGCGGCGCGGCGTTGCTGTTCGTCGGCTACAGGTGGTACCAATCGCGTCAGGCTGCCTCTGCGGCTGCCGCTACGCCGGTAGATGCCACGTTGGGCACGGGCAGCGTTACGGACGCCCCTGGTGGCGCCTACGGACCCGGTAACGTGCAGTACGGCGGCGCGGACATCACCACACCAACGGAAACCCCCTCTACTAACGCTCAATGGTCGACGGCGGCTGTTACAGCTCTGGTCAATCAAGGTTGGGACGGTATGACCGTGCAGACGGCGATAGGTCGGTTCTTGACTGACGCGTCAGTGGATACCGGTCAAGAAACGATCGTTCGGGCAGCTATTGGCGCTGTGGGTAATCCTCCACAGGGTAACCACACCATCATCCATATGCCGACTCCAGCGCCGTCGCCTACGCCTACGCCTACGCCTACGCCTGGTGCGAAGTATGGGCCGATCTCTGGGCCGCCCGCCTTGAAGTTGGGTGCTGTCACCCGCTCCACCATCAGGGTGACGTGGCAGCCGCTGAAGAATGCCACCGCATATCACGAAACGCTGACAGGCGGAGGGATCAACAAAGCTCAGGACACCACGGCTACCTATGCGTACTACACTGGGCTGAAACCGAATACCACGTACTCATTCCATGCGTACGGTAAGACCCCGGAAAGTCTAGGCGCTACCGCTGCCTTGACTATCAAAACCGCGAAGTGAAGGGAAAGTCATCATGAAGCCGGAATACAGCGTCATGACCGGAACCATGACGGCAGTCGTGGTTTACGGTATCTACCAGAACGCGCTACCGTCTGTGGCCGATGTGCGGTCGCTCCAAGCCAATAACGCTGACTTGGCTAAGTCTGAGCGCGCCGCATCGTGGATGTCAGCGGCTGTAGTCGCTGGCGTCGCCTTGATTGCTAAGGACCCGACGGTGTTTATCATCGGCGGCGCTGCGGTAGTCGGAATGGCGTGGTTCCACCGACACGCGAACGCGGTTCACCCGACTACGGGCACCACGGCTATTGCCATGGAACCGCGCGTTTCGCAGGCTGAAGTTCCGGCGGCGTACAGTGCGCCGTCAGCGCCGACCTATGAACCGTCTTTCTGAGGGTGATCTGTTGTGGCGCTAACCTCTGATCAGGTGTTGCAACTGTTGGCGTCTAATGGCGTCAACGGTCACGCTGCGCTGACTAAGTGGTTAGCGACCGCTAAGGCGGAGTCAAGTTTGAATCCTGCTGTTGTCAATTCCATTGGCGCAGTGGGGTTGTTTCAGATTCTTCAGCCGACGCACGTGAGAGCTCACCCTGAGTGGACGGTGGCATACCTGAAAGACCCTGGTAACAACGTGGCAGCGGCGCGCGTGCTTTCCAATAACTGGAAGAATAGCGCTCCGTGGGTATCTTCGACGTTAGGGCAGGCGGCTAACACGCCGTCATCATCGCTGGAGGTAACCCGGTTCTTGCAGGACCCTGCGTCACGTGCTGTGAATGACGTTGTCCCTGTGGTGGCGCCGGTAATCAATGCCGTGACGTCGCCAGCGCAGTCCGCAGCTAGTGCGTACAACACGATTACTAACCCTCACAATTGGTTGCGCCTAGTGTACGGTCTCGTTGGTGTCGCGTTGATCTATGGCGCGTTCATCTCGATCGAGAAAGGCGCTATCATGCGAAGTGATGTAGGTCAGGCAGTGATCGGCACTGCCAAAAAAGTAGTCACGAAAGGCGCAGCATAATGAATGATCATGATGTGACAGCACCGTCGAACGATGACATCGTGCAAGATGAGACTCTGGCAATGGTCACCGTGCCAGTCAGCATCGACGCTCCGGTTCGGGTGATCCAGCTACCTTCGCACGGTGGAGGCGAGATCTTTCTGACTGTGGCGCCTGCATCGACTGGCGCGCCGATCAAGGTGTTGAACTATGACCCGATGCGCCGCCGTGCGTCTTTGTTGGCGTACGACAATGATGTCTATGTGGCGACGTCGCAACCGGGGTGTACTGCCTCTCAGGCAGCGCCGTGGTCAAAGACGGTGCCTCTGGAGTGGACAAGCCCTAACGAGCTATGGATGATTGGCGTCACGAACGCCGCTAAGGTGTCTGTGGTCTCGGAACGGTGGACGGATTGATGCCTCGCAACCTTGAGCGCAAGTTGTGGAAGACGGCGCGTAGGCGCGGTTACCCCATGAAGCAAGCCGTTGTTTACGTGTACGGCACCATGAAATACCTTGCGGCGCGTCGTAAAGGTGACGGGGAATACGGGAGAACGGATGAGGAGAGCTATGTCGAATCGTGAGCGTAACATTGCGGCAGCCGTCATCAGTCTTGCCGGTTTCTGGTATTTCCTGTCCAAGGTTGAGCCGCAGCCGAAGTGGATTCGTTGGGCGACGTGGTGGTGATGGACCCCAATAAGGAACCTCATTACCTTGAGTTCTACCGTGGGCTGACGTTGCGACCTAAGCCCACCATTCTAGAGCTAGGTGTGCAGCACGGCGGTTCTCTAGAGTTGTGGCGCAAACTGTGGCCAGACGCCATTATCATTGGCGTGGACAACGATCCGAACGCGCGCTGGCCTGAAGGCACATCGAAGATTGTTGCAGAGCAAGATGACCCGTCGATGTTGGCGATACTACCGTCATGGCCTTTTGATCTGGTGATTGATGACGCGTCGCACATGGGTGATAAGTCCTTCAGGTCGTGGCAACTGTTCTGGCCACATTGCGCTGGCGTTTACGTGTGGGAGGACTACGGCGCGTGTACCCGCCAACCTGACCATTACGGTGATCCGGAGCGGTTGCTTACCGCCATGGCTACTGAAGTGGAGTTACATGCAGCTACCCGCATGATTGTGAAGCCGGGTTTCATATCGTTGTGGAGGTACTGAGATGAGTGCTACGTTTTGGGACGTAAAACTGGCGCGCACAAAAATCACGTCAGCGGCAACTAACCCTACTGGTCTAACGATTACCAATCAGTCTTCTACGGATACCATCTATGTTGATTCTGACATCAATATGACGGCAAGCTCTGGGCAGCCTATTGCTCCCCGTGCGTCAGTTCGAATGCTGCCGCACATCGACGTGTACATGGTGGGTACGGTCGCAATGGTACGAGGCTGTTTGGTGGCGGATACGATCGACAGTTCGTCAGACGCTAACGCTTTAGCAATCGCGCTCACTGGCGGATCGTTGCTGACTAACGCTGGAATCGCGCAAGCTATCTACGCGCAGGGCAATAAGTCGGCAGATATCGTCACTGTTCTAGCTAACTCGTTTGTCGCTCAAACGGTTGCTACTAATAGTTTCTTCGATTTTGACCTAGGCGATTCGGCCTATTATGCGGTCAACGTTCAATTTACACCCACGGTACCTAATGCGGCAGATATAACGATTGTGAGTGTGTCTATTCAGTGGTGGCTTGACGCCGCGAAAACCATACCGATCACTTACACGAATCATTTTGTATTTCAACAGTCTAATACCGCAACCGGCATCATGGGTAATAACCCTAGCTATGGCATCCAAGGTAAAGCTCCGTCAAGATACTTCACTCTAGGATTGATAAATAACGGCGCAACCTCTGCATCGAACACCTATTACCAAGTTTTCAGCCACACAGGGACGCTGTCGGAAAAAATTAGACGTAATCCACACATCGGGTCAAGTGCTATTGTGGCGTACAAAGGTTATGACCTTTTCACCATTAACGGAGCGATTCCGGCCGGATTGCAATATATAGACCGCCCTGCGTTCCGGAACGGCGCAGCACGACTATTCGTGAGATTGGGCACCGCAATTCCCGCTGGTGTATCAGCCGATATTACGATTGATACGCCAACTACGGGCAGAATCGCCAATCTAGTATTTGGCCCCGGCACGCCCGCTAACACGGTTCTAGAAACAACTACGTTCATGCCAAGTTCGGAACTGATCACCATCAATACTTATAACGGAACCGCTATCCCACTCCAATTTTGGATAGCGCTCACTCAAGATTGGGCAGCGTGACATGAAATTCAATTGGTCTGACGCGAGGTACGTCCTGGTAGCCCTCACAGCGGCCATAGCGGCGATACTGTCAATGGGTCTGGTGCAACCGCCAGCCTCGCAGTGGTTGACGGTCATCGTCACTGTGGTGGCTGCCCTGGTAGGCTCTGACAACAGCCCTACTCCGCCGCAATCGCCGACTACACCGTAGGAGAAATCAGTGCATATCCACGCTCTGACGCTTGACCGGGGTGGATGCTTCCACTACCGCATCCGCCAACCTCTCACCGCGTTGCGGGACTTAGGTCACACCACGTCGTGGGGGTCTGGCGTTGACTTCGAGACTTGGGACCGAGCCAACGTCATCATCGGTCAGTACCTGCATGATCAGCGCACGGCTGACGACTGGTGTCGTTGGGCGGAGGACCCAACCAAGTTGCTGGTGTGGGAGGCCGATGACGACATTTTCAGCGTCCACAACGTGACAGCGCACGGCAACGCCTACGACGATCCTGCGACGCTGCCACGCATGGTTCGGATGCTGGAGACAGCTCACCTGGTTACGGTCACCACAGAGACACTGGCGGACGTCTACCGCCCGTACAACCCTCACGTCGTGGTGCTGCCAAACTGTGTCCCTGATTGGCTCACCGAGATTGACCCGCTGCACTACCGGTACCCCAAGTTGGACGACTTCACCATCGGTTACACGGGCAGCGCGTCGCACTACGAGGATTTCCTTGAATGGACGCCGATCCTTAACAACTGGATGCGGTTCAACTCTCACCGCACCAGGCTGAAACTGTTCGGTCACAACGGCAGGCCCACGGGCGCACCGCTGTCGTACCGGATCGAGACCACACCATGGCAGAAAGACACGGCAACCTACCTGCGGTCGTTGAACGGCGCTATGGATGTTGGCGTCGCGTTCTTGAATGACACAGAGTTCAACGCGGGTAAGTCACCCATCAAGGCTATGGAGTACGCAGCACTCGGTATCCCTTGTGTCGCAACGGATCACCCGATCTACCGTGACGTGATCATTGACGGCGTTACCGGGTTTCTGTGCAAAACGTCGCAACAGTGGCATCAAGCGCTCCGTCGTCTCGCGGATGATATCCCCCTACGTATGATCATGGGTCAGAACGCGCGATACCATGCAGAGGCAGAGTTCAAACAATCGCAGTGGGCGCCAGCATGGGAAGACGCTTACACGTCCGCTGCCAACCTGATGGGAATCAAGCTATGACCACAACTCGCAAGAAAGTCGCTGTTGGCGGACTAGCCGCTGCCCTGGTAGCTGGCGCCACCATCCTTGGCGTGGACATCTCGCACTACCAAGCTGGCGCTAAGGTGGCGAACTACAACTTCACCATCGCTAAGGCCGCTGAGAGCACCACATACCATGACCCGTCGTACAACGGTTTCGCTGCGCAAGCCAAAAAGGCTAACAAGCCTTTCGGCGCTTACGACTACGTACACGGCGGATCAGACGCCTACGTCAAGGCAGAGGCAGCGTTCGCCGTCGGTATCGTCGGCAAGTCCGTCCCGATTGCCATTGATTGCGAATGGGCATCAGGCTGTAACGGGCGCACGGTCCACGTCTGGGTAGCCGAAGTTCGACGACTCGGCGGTAAGGTTACGCTGATCTACATGCCTAAGGCTTACTGGCAATCCGCCGGTTCGCCTAACCTCGGTGACATCAAAGGAGTTGCACTATGGAACGCACGGTACCCGGGCGGCGCATCTTATCCTGGCGATTCTTCCACAGCGTGGAATGGCTACGGCGGATTGCCGGTCAAGGTCTGGCAGTATTCAGACGCCGGGAATCTGGATCGAGACGCCTTCAAAGGCACGTCGACTCAGCTCTGTTCAGTGTTGTATTGCTGGCATTCTTCGCCCGTGCCTACCCCGAAGCCTTCGCTGACGCCAGCGCCGAAGCCGAAGCCAAAACCTTCGCCGACGCCTACGCCCACACCTTCGAAGCCGCCGGTATCCCACTCTCGCAATGTGACGGCTGGTGCCCATCGTCTGATCAGGTTGGGCAGTCGGGGGCGTGCCGTTACGGTGGCACAGCGTGCTCTCGGTATCAAGGCTGACGGACGGTTCGGCCCCAAAACCCGTGCGGCAGTGCGGGCCTTCCAACACCAGTGGCATCTGACGGTCGATGGTATCGTTGGACCGAAGACGTGGCACGCGCTCTACTTGAAGGGACGTTGAGAGATGACAGAGCAACCTAGCGAGTCGGCAGCGATTGCTGCGGGCGCGGCGTCGGTCAAGGCTGACGTCGCGCGCGAAGAGTCGAGCGAAGCGGCTGCACTGGCGGAGTCGGCTGCACGCTCCGCTGAAGGCGCTACCGAAGCCGCATGGAACGCGCAAGACGCTGTCGCAACGTTGCGCGCTGACGTTGAATCCGGGTTCGCTTCAATCGCTGCCATGCTGACCGAACGCAGCAAACCCGAACCGGCGGCGGCGGCCGACAGCGACGAACCGGCAGCGCCTGAAAAGCGGGAGTCGCCCAAAGGGGCCACTCCGCCTGAAGACGCCAAGCCCAAAGGTAAAGTCAAGTGGGGTTCGCACTGGTGAGCGATGACCCGTCCGTGGTCATGGCCCGGATCGAAACCAAGCTGGATACGGCGCTACGCACGCTAGCTGATCATGAAACCCGGATCAGGTGGAGCGAACGCACTATTTGGCTTGCGTTAGGTGCGGGCGCAGCTTCGGGCGGCGCTATCGGCGCGGTCGTAACATCAGCATTTCAACAATGATCGTGGCGCCGCCGCAGGTTTAAGCCCTGCGGCGGCGCTTCGCCCCACTCAGAGAAAGTAGGCGTCATGGCAAAGAGTGCTGAGGTTCGAGCGGGCGAAAAGCGCGTTGGGCGGTTCGTTGGGGATGCTGACCGGGCGGCGCAACTGAAGACGGTATCAGCCGTCAAACAGCTCGAAATCTTGAATCTCGCTTACCAGGGCGACACTGCGGGCGCCCGTGCGATGCTGAAGCGTTCGGCTGCGGAGATCCACGCCGTACGGTCGCAGGCGTCACGTAAGGCCGCTGCGACCACGCTAGACAGGCGCCGCACCACCGCTGTGCAGAAAATGCTTTACCTGTTGGGGAGAATGGCGCATCAGCCCACCGTGCGCAAGGAAAGCAAGGCATGGGGGATTTACCAGATCAGGAATATCGAGCAACGACAGGGCAACGACCTTATAGCGTGGATTCAAGGCGAAGCGCGCCGTCCAGTTCCCAAAGGCGAACATAACCCCATGTGGTACCGCTGAAAGGCGAGAACGTGTATCTGAAGACCTGCATTGGTTGCGGTGTTCAATTCGAGTCGGCTAAGTTCACACAGAAACGCTGCAATCGGTCATGCCGTCCCAAGAGGGGCGAACGGACAACCGAGTCTCAACACGGCGCGCGGAAATCCAAGCAACTGAAGCACGATATTGAGTTCATCGCGGTTGACGGCGAAGGTGTGGACGCCGATGAATGGGTCCAAGAGTGGGTCGATCAGGGTGAGGGTTACGCCGAAGAGGTAACCAGGAAAGTACCCGGACATCACTATGTGTTGCTGTCGGTAGGTGACCAGACGTTGCACAAAGACGGCGCGATACTCACCCATCGCGAGATCTTCCCTTTCCTCTATGAGCAATTCGAAGCTAACCCTAACGCCGCATTCGTCGGGTACTTTCTAGGGTACGACTTCGCACAATGGCTTAAGTCACTATCCGGATTCGCCGCATGGTCGCTGTTACACAAAGACGGTATAGCGCGCAGGCAACCGACAAATGAGGAAATCCCTTTCCCTTGGCCAGTGCGTAGCGATGGGTGGGAATTTGACATCCTTGGAAACAAGCGGTTCAAACTCAGGCCGCACGTGCCGATGGCGCAGCGCCCCGAAGTGATCGTTAATCACAAAGACGGCACCATGACCGTCAAAAAGGTTCACCCACACAAGTGGATGTATATTTGCGATACCGGCGCCTTTTTTCAATCCAGCTTCATGAAAGCAATCGACCCTAAAGATTGGGAACACCCGATTGTCACAGACGCTGAATATGCAATCCTTGAGCTTGGCAAGGCACACCGCAGTTGCCGCCCCGACGCATGCTCGGAGGGGTTACCGGTCAGCGAATGCCCTGGTGCGTTCGGGCCTGAAATGATCCGATACAACCTCCTAGAAAACGCTGTACTCCCACGATTACTAGAGCAAGTCAATCTAGGATTCGTCGGCGACAATATCCGCTTACCGAAACAAAAATGGTTCGGTCCCGGTCAAGCGGCGCAACTGTGGTTAGGGTTAGTCGAATGTCCGACTAACAAGACCATTAGCGAAGTAGTACCGGATTATGCGATTGATGCCGCGCGCGCGTCGTATTACGGCGGATGGTTTGAGATCTTCGCGCACGGCGTCATTCCGGGTAATACCTTCGCCTACGATATCAATTCGGCTTACCCGACTGCCATTGCTCAACTGCCGTGCCTACTGCACGGTGACTGGTCGGCGGGTAAGGGGCGCCCGCGCAAGCTACGCGATGGGTCCCTGCGGCTGATCTACGCCACTGTGGACGGCTGTAACCCGATCATTGGCGCAATGCCCCACCGTCGCCCTGATGGGACCATCCTGCGCCCGCAGAGGACCGCAGGATGGTACTGGCAGTCGGAGGTAGACGCAGCGATTCGCGCTGGAGTCGTCTCCAAGGTCTCAATCACCCAATGGGTCGACTACCGGCCCTGCGGCTGTCCGCCACCGCTGCGCGCTATCGCAGAGCTTTATGAAGGGCGACTACAGGTAGGGAAGAACTCACCATTCGGCAAATCCAAAAAACTGGTATACAACAGCGCGTACGGCAAACTCGCCCAAAGCATCGGCAGCCCGCGTTTCGCTAACGCCATTTACGCAAGCCTGATCACGTCACATTGTCGGGCGATGATCCTAGACGCCATAGCGACACACCCCGATGGGACACAAGCGGTGGCAATGGTGGCAACCGATTCGGTGACGTTCTATTCCCCACACCCAACCTTAGATATTCACGCCACCAGATTAGGCGCATGGGACGTCACCGAACACACTAACCTTTCGCTAATGATGCCGGGCCTTTATTGGGATGATAAGAGCCGCGCTATGGTCCGCGAAGGTAAAGCACCACGGGTGAAATCACGTGGCGTGCCAGCGAAAGATCTAGCGAAGTTCATCGACGATATCGACGCGCAATGGGCGCGCATGCTGACCAACTCAACACCAGACGTCTGGCCTGCGATTGACATTCCGATTGAGTTCGGGATGGTCAGTGCCAAGCTGGCAGCGTCTCAAGACCGTTGGGAGGACTGCGGGCGGGTAGTGCACGACGGTAACCGTCACCTTGAAGCTAACCCGCTGAGCAAGCGCTCAGGGGTCTATGAGGACCGCTCTATCCGACCAGGGCACAGCGTCATCCGCTCAACGCCCTACCGGCAAGTGGACGGCGAGTTGCGGTCAACGCCTTACGACAAGGCGTTCGGTCAAGGTGGCGCGTCAGACTGGCGCGAACGGGACATCACAGAGAACCTGATCACGCCAGACGGCACGGTGGACGACTCGATCCACGCCGTACTACCCGGCTGACCTGCGCGTTTCTCCCGATTTGGCACGCCGTGATACATTAAATGTGACAGGTAACCAAGGTCGGCCGGAACCCGCGCCGACTAACCGAAAGGAAACACCGTGACCAACATCACCGCATGGGGTACCGACGTCGAAGTTCTCGAAGGCGTTGATCTACTCGACAAGTCCGAGCTGATCGGCAAGCCGTTCCTGATCACCGGGGTCTGGTTCGAGACCAACAAGCACGGCATCGAGTACGCCTACGTCGAAGGCATGTTCGAGAACGGCGTGACGTTCGAGTTCAACGACTCGTCGTCCGGCGTCCGCGCCCAACTGATCACGTACTTGGAAGACCGCAACCGCATGCCAGCTTCACCCGACGAAATCGTCAGCTTGAAGCTTGCCATCATGAAGGGCCTGCGCGTCAGCACTTTCGAAGTGGTCGACGTTCGTGGGCGCGCCAAGACCGCTCGCACGTACTACCTCACGATGTCCGGCGCCAAGCCCGAAGCGCCCAAGCCCGCCGCCAAACCCCACGCCAAGACCGCCGCCGCGAAGAACTGAAGGACTGATCAACATGGGACGCAAGACCCCTGAAACCCCCGCCGCAACCGAACCGGAGCGGTTCACCGCTGACCAGTTCTTGTCGATGCTGTGGCAGCAACTGAAAGACGGCGGCGTGGGCGCGTTGCGGAGCGATGACGGCGACCTGGTGGTCATGACGAAAGCCACCTGCGACACGGCGATCGCCAAGGCGCACGCCGAAGGCCACGACTGTCAGGAGGACTACCTCATCGCCCGCGCCAACGTGGACGGATTAGCGGAGATCGAGATGCACGACGGTACCGTGCTGACGGTGGCAGAGCGCGACGCGATTGACATGAGCGTCAGGATGCTGGTTTTGGCAGTCCAAGCTCGAAGGCGCCGCTAAGGCGTTCGAGTCGGCGCCCGACAAGATCTAGGCTAAAACCCCATGTGCGCTACTTGACCCGTATAGGCCAAGTAGCGCACACTTCACTTTCAACAGAAAGGATCACACCATGGACAGGCGTACGCCAGAGGGTCCAGAAATCCGCATCCCATCCCAGAGTACGGACAACCCGCTAGAGCCCAACACAGGGCAGTGTGGGGACGGTACGGTCGGTTTCGATTGGTTCGGTGACGGGTCATGAGCTACATTGCCCGCTGTCACGCCTGCGGAATCTACCGATGCAGTATGTGCTTCGGTTGCTACTACTGCGGGACATGCGCCTGCGACGCTGAGGGTGACGACTGATGGACGAGTGTGTGTACTGCGGAGAGCCGATCTGCATGTTATGCGGAGAGTGCACCAATTGGGATTGCGGCGACTGTACGTGCGATGACGACGACGAGGTGAGCGAGTGATGAGGGAATACACATTGATGGTAACCATCACTGACGGTAACGGGTCACTGGTCAAACAATCGACAATCCCGCTGACCGAAGCGCAAGTTCACGCGGTGGCAGGCGCCAACTCCGCCGCAGTCGGAAGGATCGCTATCGACATGGTAACGACAGAGCGCGTCACAA
>Ga0137347_1000011_pt1 | contig 15420 bp, 17 predicted proteins | sample EasRivERMLT590_2_FD_104756 | JGI IMG/M metagenome (GOLD analysis project Ga0137347, IMG submission 104756) | Soil microbial communities from meander-bound floodplain in the East River, Colorado, USA - East River MetaG ERMLT590_2 | ecosystem: Environmental > Terrestrial > Soil > Floodplain ...
CTACCTCCTGGGAGCGCACACGCAAGAGCCCCAACGAAAACCGCTCGGCAAGATGCCGCGCCACCTCTCTGCGGCTACGGGGGCGCATCGGGACCCCGTGGCTCCGAGCGCTCGACCAGAGCACGCAGGAGCCGAACCACGGCCTCAAGGATGTCTCCGGCCCAGTCACCATCGGAGACCACCTGGGGCTGGCCGCGCTTGAGGCGCGCGGTTTCCTCTCGGGCGATCGCGAGCCACCGATCAAGGGAGCGCAGCCACTCCGGGGTTGGCTCGCTCATGGATGGGCCCAGAACTCGAGCGGTTTCGCGTTGCCGAAGCCACGCGCGATCGACTCTCCGAAGAGGCATTCGGCGCCAGCCTGAGCAATGAGCTGCGGTCCTCCGTCTGGTGAGGGAAGCAGTATCGCGATGTGACTCGGAGCGCGCTTCCCTGCCGCGCTCACGCTCTTGTTCTCCCAGGTCACGCCGGCCGGCCGGCCCTGGTTCGCGGCTCCCCGCGCGGCCTCCGGGCTCACCAAGATCCACCCGGCTCGCTCTCCCTCCGCGCGGAGCCAGCCGATCATCCCGAGCGCCATGAGCTCGATGCGCTGGCTTTTGATTCCATCTCCGGTGAGCCTCGAGCCTGCGTACCAGTGAGGGATCTCCGCGTCGAGCGCACGGGTTGAATCCCAAGCGAATATGTTGCACCACGTCTTTCCGTCAGCGCGAGTGGTGGTTTGCGTCGGCCGGTAGCGCAGATGCGCGGTCACGGCGAGCTGAGCCAGCGCCAAGAGTAATGATACCGGAGATCTGGCGTCCGCCTTGTTGATCCGATCGAATTCCACGGGACGCCATTGCTCCATCGGTATTTTCATTTATCCCCTTTTGATGCGATTGAGATCAGCATTCGATTCAGTTCTCGCACGTCTTCCCGTAGCCCGCCCATCTCGCGCGCGTATTCGTCGCGTAGCCCCTTCACTTCGCGAGTGAGCCCGTCCACGCGAGCGTGCGTAGCGATCGTCGAGGACTTGATTGAGTCGAGCTGCCCGTAGATCGCCGCGATGTCGTGGGCGTGGCCTGTAACTACTGCCTCTGACGCTTTCGTCGAGAGTGCCGCCGTGAGTCGGTCGAAGGCCTCCCTAACCACTCGGGCCATGCGCTCTTCGAGTGCCTCCAGTTCCTCCTTGCTGGCCTTGTCGTCGAAGGCCTGCTTCCTGGCATCGTGTCGCGCGAAAACCTCGCGAGCCCATCCCGTCGTTGCGACCATGGTCGCAGCGGCAGCGGCCAGTACGGGCCAGGCCTGCGCGAGAGTGATGGTGCCGAGGTCCATGAACCGACCATCGCTCTCCGGTTGCTACCCTGGAGTGAGCACAAATTGAGCGGTAGGTGCGGACTGACCTCCGTATTCGTCTCTCAGGATAATGCGTCCGTAGTAGGTACCAGCGGAACGGCTCACCGTGAATGTCGTGATGCGCCCTCGCGACTCCAGATTGGAAGGTCCCGGAACGAACCCGATCGAGGCGCTCACGTAGAGCTCGGCGTCGGACCACCTCTTCGAAGGGGGAACGAATGATACGGTAGAACGACCAGAGTAGTTCGATATGGAGACCGACACTGGAGATTCAGGAGCAGACCCGTGATGCGCAGGAGACACCCCGGGATGGGCGATCCTTCGATGCCACGCTAAATGTCCTCCGCTTGGCTTGCCCCGGCAGGTGATCGTAGTACGCCCGAAACCAGATGACAGTTCGTGCCGGAACGCCACAACTGCGAGCTTCTGCGAGGCGCTGTAATGCACGCCGTTCGGCTCGAATTCGTACAGGTCCCCAAGCTCTACCGCCCATAAATATTGGCACTCGATCTCCTGCTCGGCTGTTGGCTCGGACAGGTCCGACAGAACGGCGTTTGCCTCCAGAGTCGCGGTCGTCTCAAGATCGACCTGGGACGTGGAGGCTTCAGCGATTTCACAGAATCTGCGTCCGTACTTCGAAATCGATGCGCCATCCTCGACTCGCACCGTTCTCCTCAGTGCATCCACGCCATTTGCCGCCAGCGCTAGTGAGTCAGAAAAGATTACTTGGACGACGTTTCGAATTCCCTGGATCGCCAGCTTCAGCGACCGAACGTCCAAATAGTCGGAAGTTCCGAACACGAAATCAGAAACCGTCTTCGCCCGCTCGGGCTGCCACGCCGTCATAATGTAATCAAGCCAATCCTGGGACCATCTCATTCTTACGTCCCATCCGACCTGTATGGCAATGTTCCTCATCGCGTCCAGCACCGGGACGCGCTCCTGTCTATAGGAGTGAATCCACCAAGACGGAGGAGCTGGTGGTGGGTCGAGCCAATTCAGTTCATCGTACAGGCCCCATTCTTTCTCCATCTTGAACAGCACGGTCAGCCAATAGTCTCCGCTGGATCCTCCTGTAGAACCGACGCATGTCCAGAGTATTCCGTTATCGGAAACTGTTGCTCCTACCGTGGTTGGCCAAGTCGGCTCAGAGGCGCCTGACGTACCATACCCTGATGCCAAATAGTAGTATCCGTTAGGTGTGCTAGGTATGGCGTAAGTAACATCGTGCGTCCAGGCTGGCGCCCAGATATCCATCGGACCCAAGCCCGTGTATCCGTATACCTGCTCGATTTCCATAAACCTGTCTTGAGCGAGACCGCCAAGATCCCTGCATTGAATCGAGATAGGGTCGGATCCGAAGTCGACTTCGTCAATGAACCCATGGAACACCATCGTGTGGACCTGAGGGTCTATGCCTTCCGGAGACATCGAGATATAGATCTTTACTCTGCGTCCGATCTGAATCAGTGGAGATGTAGATCCGGTGAGTTTGTTCGCGAGCGAGTCGTCTCTCAAGCTCGCAAGACTTATCTGCCCTTTGGCTCTAGACAGTTCGATGTCTGCCGAAGAAACCGGCTGGTCGATGGATTCAGACAACGAGACCCTGACGATCCAGTCAGATCCGAAAAGGTCATCGAGGTCGCGAAAGGTTCCGGTGCCGTCGTCTACAGACACCTTCACACGCAATGCGAATCTGTGACTCCTCCACAGGTCGACGTCTTCGGAGAATGCGCGCATGGATCACACCCACTCGATCTCATCGAGCTCGACCTGCAGATCGTGCGCACCGCGGGCCCCGCCGACCGGAGCGTTGAGCGGTCTCGATGAGAGCACCTGGGCGGAGCACCGGCACACCGAGGACCCGCCCTCCTGACCCCCGAACAACTCGCCCTCGAGACGCACGCGGCGAGCGTCGGCCGGCGGGTAGTCCGATAGCGAACCCGCCAGGTCCTCGGCCCACGCGCTCGGCAGCGGGGCCGCGAAGTACACGATATTCCCGAGCCAATACTCAGCGCCACCCCAGGACTGGATCGTGACCTTCGATGCCGCGGGCAGCGCCTCAATACGATCCGCCCAGACGGTCGCGCCCCCGATGTCGTCTCTCACTCCGTCGATCCACCACTGGGCGCCGGACCGGATCACGTGCCGGAACGTGGTCCCGTCCCATGCCTGGAAAGCCAGCGTGTAGCGCCCCAGGTATCCGAGGGGAATCGGCAGTTCGATCGCGTCCCCGTAGTCGGCCAGGTGGAGCACGTAGGCGCCCATCGCCGCCGGTGCTCCGCTCGGTCGAGCCACGGCCGCAGGCGTCCCGAGCGTCACGGTCGCAGCCGCCCCCTGGACGCTATACGTGTTATTCAGCGCGAAGGTCCAGTTCGAAGGAGCGTTCAGAAGCTCTTCCCATGCGCGCGCCTCGACGTACGAAAGCGGAGGCGTCGTGAGCGTCACGCGGCGCTGAATCCTGCGCGTCGTCGAATACACCGAGCCGTCGAATGCCTTGCCGCGCTCTCCGATTCGCACGTGCTCGAGGCTCACAGTGTCCTGACGACACGGAAGCTCAACGCCGTGCAGCACGAGGAACCGATCATCCATCGTCGGAGGTTCTTGCCCGGGCAGCGCCGGGTATCCATTCGGACCCTCGGCAAAGGCACCTGGAATCCAGTCGTCGAGGATCGCGTCGCACACGATCAGGTCCGAGTACCAGCACTGCTGCCACGACACGGACTCCGAAGGCGTATCTACCGACCAGTATTGCCCAGAGGACCAGCTCGGACCCGCGTTATCGGTCGTGATCGCTACGACCCCGTCGTGGAACAGCTGCACGAAGCCAGAGCCATCGAACAGAAGCGCGATGTGACTCCATGCTTCGGGAGATATCGAATGCGTAAAGATCGTCGACCCGTTCCAGATCACGCGAACAGTCGCCGTGCCCGAGTAGTACGACGCCTGAACCGAGATTGCGCCTCCAGCAACATCTCCGATTCGAAATAGTTCGACGTAGGTCGCACTTGCTCGGTACAGGTACAGCCAGAATGCGATCGTGAATTGAACTGGGCGGAACAATCCGAACGCACTGTCGGGCTCCGAGCGCGCATAGGTGTACGTGGTGGATCCAGGCTTCTGTTCCGTGTCCACGTGCATCGCGTTGACCCCTGAGAGCTGCCCCGTCTGGCACAGGCACAACGGATCGTCGATGTTCGCGATCAGGTTCCCGGCCACATCACCGGAATTGACGAACGTGTGAGCACCGGCTGCCTCATTGAACCTGAACCGTGCGAAGGACATTACCGGGACCCCGAGAATGCAGGCGCTGCCTGAATCAGCGAACCGGAGGTGAGGAAGTTTTCGCGCTGGAGTCGCTTCATCACCTCACGCGCGACTTTGTCAGGGTCACCTGCGCCGGAGATGTTGATCACGATATTGGCTCCCGACTTGGCTCCGGATCCGCTCAGCGGAGTCACCATCTCGGGCCCTGCCTCGCCTATGAGCGCTAGCGTCGGGCTCGTGACGATTCCTCCTGAGGCCATAGCGGGAACGTCGATCGAGTTCAGCCGAGCACGCTGCACGAGGTAGCCCGTCGGGATGTTCGTCAGGGCCTCGGCAAATTCATTCAGTCCCTTGTTCGTCTTGTCGAGCGCGTCGGACTGCTCGTTCTCCTTGTGAGTCAAGGTGTCCATCGAATCGATTGCGGTCTGGATCTTTCCAGTGTCGACGAGCATCGCTCCGAACGTTCGGTCAACCCATCCCTTCGCCTTGTTGACGAAGTCCTTTCCCAGGAAACCGAACGAGTCGATGAAGCCCTTGATCACCCATATCACTGCGCGCGTGAATGCATTTCCGATCTCGGAGATGATTTTCACGAGCATCAGGATCGCCTGAATGATCGGCTTAAGGATGGGCCACAGCACCTCGAGCACGTCGGCGACCGTCGAGAGAGCCGCCCCTATCATCGAGAATGCCGTCTCAAGAATTGGTGCGAACCCCTCGAAGAGCTTCCCGATCAACACGAACCACTGACCGACCTCCCATAGCAAGTCCTTCAGCCCATTGAATAGCGGCTTGAGCACGGTCAGTATCGTGTCTAGGATCGGCTTGATCGCGTCGAGCAGGTACCCGAACCCCTCGAAGATTTCCCCTACTCCGTCCGCGACGCCCTGCACGAGATCGGCTGCCTTCGAGAGAAGATCCGAGAACTGCTTCGCGCTCGTGAGCAGCGCGATAATCGCACCGATCCAGCCTCCAGCCTGGGCGCCCTGAATCACCTTTCCGAGTGCCCCGCTGCCCTGGATTACTGAGTCGCTGAACGATTGCGTCGCGTAGTCGATTGCGCTCTGGAGCTTGACGCGGTACCGAATTGCCGCGTCCTGCTCTGCGGTCAGTCGCTGATCCATCGCGAAGTCGACCGCCTTGTAGACTCCATCACGGTATTGAGCGAGCGCGAACTTCTCGACCTCCTTGAAGTCGGATACTCCGCCCTGTCCCTGATCGGCTCCTCCGGACATCGTGAGTTTGGAGATTCTATTGGGGGAATTCTGCCGTCCAATGAGTGCCTTGGCCAGACCTCGCTCGAATACATCCTCGCTTTGTTTCTCTCTCTTCAGTGCCTCGTCTAGCATCTCGATGCGGTACTTCGCGAGGTCCGCGAGATCCTTCATCCGCTCCCTATGCTCCTCCTCGTCCAGGGCTCTACGCTTCTCGACATCGGCCGCTGACGTGCCGGCCTTCGGAATGAGCGACTTGAGATCGAGCGAACCGAGCAACTTCCCGCCGAAAGCATCCCACGACTGCTTGATGCCGGATGCGGCAGCACTGGCCGCGCTGGTGCCCACCGACTTGATGGAGTCGATCGCGCGCTTGGCGTAGTCGGACCCGGCGTTGGCGAGTCGGTAGAAATCGGTAAGAGTCGACTTGAGTACCTCGGCCTCCTCTGAACCCGACACCTTCTCCGACTTCAGCGAGGACCGGGCCGCTCCGATCTGCGGTCCGAAGATGCCGCCCATCTTCGAACTCGCGCTACTCCACACCCCCATTGCCGCGTCAACCGCGTCGATGAGCGCATTTCGGATCGTGACAGAGACGTGGACCCATCCGATTACGATGTCTGTCCACACGTCCCTGGTAGCGGATAAAACGTAATCCGTGAATCCCTTCACCGCCGGGATCGAATCCTTCATCCCGGCATCCCACGCGATCTTGAACGCCCCTGCCCCGAGGACCAATCCGGCCATCGCCGCAACAGCAGCTAGAAGCGGGGCGTTCAGCAGCGACGCGGCGACAGCCGCTGCCTGGATTCCACCGGCGAGGCCGCGAGAGCCCTGCTCAAGTCCTTTGATTTGATCCTGAGAAAGCCCGATTGCCCTGCTGATCTCTTGGCCCCAGCGCTGGCCCTGCGCTGTGGCCTGGTCGCCAAATATGTTCCGAGCTGCCTCCCGGAGCCTATTGACCTTCTCGGCCGCCGCATTCGCAGAACCCCCGATTCCCTTGAAGGCTCCGAACGCGGCTTCGCCAAGCTTGTTCAGCGTGGCGTTCGTGTTCCGGACCTCGCTCGTGGCCTTCGCGAGATCCTTCTTGAGCGACTCGACGTCTGCGGCGAGCTTTACGGTGAGGGTCCCGAGGTCGAGCGACATTCATTCACCTCTTGTGCTTCGCGTCCTCGATGGCCTTCTTTTCCTGCTTCTGCTTCCAGACGAGATAGGCGCGCGCCTGGAACAACTGCTCAACCGTCCACGTCTCGGCCAGTTCGAAAGGGTCGCGCCCAAACAACTCCGCAATCATGAACGTCAGTCGGAGGAGATGGGCGCTTTCGAGTTTTTTTCCTCCACCTCCACGTCATCTTTTCGAATCATGAGCGACTCGGTGCAGAGCTGGGAGATCCACGAACCGATCGGAGCCTCTCGCAGCGTCGGGAGATCGGCCTCCTCGAACACCCTGATCGCCGTGCCCGGAATGAACACGCACGCGACGACCGACCGGACCGACATCTCAACCTGGTCCATCCGGAAGTCCACCTTGCCGTCCTTGCCTCTCAGCTGGATCAGTCCCTTTCGGTTGATCTTGCTCTCCTCTGCGAGCGTCGGGGCCCTGACCTCGTACTCGATCGCCTCGCCGTTGACGTCGAGCGTGACGATCTTCCTGCGCCGATTCGTCGGACTCGAGAGCGACCGAGCCCGGTAGTAGTCCCTGCTGCGCTTGTCGTCTGCCATTCATTCCTCAGGTGGGCGAGCACCAGCTGAACACGGTCCGGCGCCCGATCGGATCGTATTGCGTCGAAGCCTCGAAACTGATCGTCGCCCCGACGAGTCCTGTCTCTTCGGTCTTCTGCTTGCCGCTGATGTGGACCCAGGCGCGCAGCTTGTTTCCTACTCCACCGGGCCAGAATTCGACCAGCGTCTCAGCGTCCGTCTCGAGCAGCCCGGACAGCGTCACCGAGCCCGCTCCTGAATCGTGGTCGGTCAGCAAATCCTCGACGACCTCATAGCTACCGCTCAGCTTCTTGATCAGTGGGACTTGGCGCTTCGCGGTGTCTCCATACACCGTCGCGTCGCCCGCCTCATACCCGATGTCAATGTCGCAGTTCTTCGCAGTCAGCACCGTGAGCATCGGGAGGAATGCGCCGCTCACGACGCGCACGGCAGACACCGGGCTCTGAGCGACCAGGAACGTGATACGCCCGTCGAGCAGGTCGAGCGTGAATGTCGACGGAGCGGCGACCACTCCTCCGACGTCGACAACCGCGGTCACCGCTGGATTCAGCACGCGCTTAGTCGCGTCGGTGATTCGATACACGGTATGCGCGCCGAGATCGGTACACGGCTCATTTACCAGAGCGGTCGAGGTGCCAGGAATCTTGAGCGTCGAGAGGCGTCCTGCCGAGAGCGCCATGGCCGCACCTTATCCAGCAACGGGCCGCGCACCGCCGGCGGACTCGAAGGAGAATTCGAAGGTCGGAACGTCCTCTTCCTTCGCGCCAATCTTGACGTTGACCGTGCATTGGCACTTGCGGAAGTGCGTTCCGTCGAAATACGCGCGAACCCAGAGTAGGGCCGGGGTGTCGATCGCGGCCATGATGATCACCTGGCCCGCGTCCACGTGGTCGTAGCGGCCGCTGGCGCTTCCGGAAAATTTCGACAGCGTCGGGTACTGCGCCTTCGCATAATCGCCGAAGGAGGTCACGTCTGCCGAGTCGTATCCGATGTCTCCGTCGATCGAATTCAGACGTCCGACCTGGGTATAGGTCGCGTCGTCGGCGGAAACCTCGAGCTTCGAAATCCGTCCTGGGGTCAGGGCCATCTTGATTCACCTCTCGCGGTGGGCACTTCCACGAGAGGGACCCTGCGACGCGCGTTGCCTAGTCGGCCACTGTGCGCCAGAGCTCGACGTTGAACGACCAGTGATGCCGATTCACGTCGTCGCGCTGCAGGTAGTTTGGCTCTGGCTCCCGCACGCGAATGTCGATGTACCCGGCCACGTCGTGGCAGTCGATCGCGTCCGAGCACGCGCGGGCGAGCTCCTGACCGCCCGAGAAATCGTGGTTTTCGGAGCGAATGCGGACCTGCACCGTGGACACACGAAGGTCCGTGCTCGTGCCCAGGAATCGATCGTGCGAGAGACCTCCGGTCGAGAGCACCGAGACCGCCTTGACTGGGCACCCCTCCTCGGGCTCGCGCATCGGGCCTCGCCACAGGTTTCCGTCGAAGGGGTTCTCGGTCGACTGGCTCGCACGGAGTCCGGTCACGCGGGAGAGCAGTGAGACGATCGCAACGTCGGGCTCCATGTCAGGCCTTCTTGCGCTTTCGCTTCCAGCGCCGCACGAGCTTCACGTGCCCCGCTTTGGCGAGCTGGCGAATCACCTTGCGCTCGGACTTCGAATGCCCGTACTTCGCCCGGTACTTGTCCACCTGGGCGCCGTCGCCGGTGATCTGGGGTGCGGTCGGGACAGCTCCGGCGAGCGATGCCTTCGTCGCTCCGCTCTTGATTACTGAGAGTATGTTCTCGTACAGCCGCACGTTGAACGCGCGAGCGAAAACGTTCAGCGCGCGCTCCATCCACTTCGTCTGCCCCTTCCTCGACGACATGCGCACGTGCGCGTTCTGTTCGCGCTCGTGAACCTCGGGCGCGTAGTCCACTCCATACCCGACCTCGACCGCGGCCTTGCCCCCTGAGATCTCCGGGGGCGTGACGTAATGGCTCGCGCGCAGGGCGCCGGTCCTCATGGGGACCCAGCCCGCGCGGTTCACGAGCTCGTCGAGCGCGATCGCTTGGGCGTACAGCGCGACCTCGGTCGCCTCCTGGTAGCGCTTCGAGACGTTGCCGAGTTTCTTGACGACGTCTTCGATGCCGCTCGTGAAGCGCTTCATAACACGAACCTCACGCGAATTTCACACGATCCTTGCGTAGCGCTTGAGCGTGGGCATCGCGGCGTCTGGCAGGTAGCCCCATTGGCCTGTTCCGATTCCGTTGTTGAGCTGGTCGAATCGGGCCGCGGTCTTGTCAGTTCCCCTCTGGCGCCAGAGCGAAGCGACCGTGTCGATGCACGCCTGCTCGAGGTCGTACGGAAGATCGCGCTGAGCGAGCTCTGCGTCGTCCTTCGGGAGAATCCACCCGGCCGTGTAATCGACAGCGATCGTCCGCTTCGAGCTGTTCGGAATTACGGTCCCGGAGGCGGACCCGGCGACCATACGCTCGGACACGAACCACCCATGGTCGCGCCATAGCCAACCGCGCTCGGCGTCCTCGATCTCGTATTCGCCAGCGAGAACCACCGTCCCGTCGACGACGATCTGCTGAATCGAGACCACGGGGCTCCGGGCCAGCAACAGGCGATTGGAGCCGATCGGGTCATAGAGCTCGCCCGTGACCACCCGGCGGCCGAACCTCCGATCGCAGAACCCCTCGATCGCGTCGCTCGCCACATTGATCAGGCGCGTCGCCCGGTCCTGCGCCGTGGGCTCTAGGCCGCATTCGTCGGCGACCGTGTCCCAGGTCGTAAGCGCGTTGTCTGCGAGCCGGACCGCCACGGAGCCCCCTTACCGAAGCTTCCGGCGAGACACCGGATCGAGCACCCCATCGGCCTCGTCGACCATCGCTCCGGTGATTCGTCTCGATGACGCTGGAGGCGCAGGGGCAACAGAAGCTGCAGCCCGCGTCACAACGGCCATCTTCGCTTCGGGCGTCGAAACGGAGACCTCTTGGACGACGTAGCGAGCGGCTCCGACGCGCACCAGGCGCGCGGCCTCAGCCTCAGAGAACCCTCCGCGCTCGCCGGGATTCAGCGGGCAGCCTTCGACTCGACCCAGCATTACGACGAGTGGCATTGACCACCTCGAGAACGGGGCTCGCGGACTGTCGCCCCGCGAGCCCCGGTGAACTTCGCTCGCCGGCGCTACGCGGTCGGAATCGCGTCCGCCCCGCCGAGCTCGCACAGCACCGAGTAAGCCGCGGTGTCCGTGCCCGACGCGGAGAGGTCGGCGATCACGTCGTACTTCACGTATCGCTTCAGCGCGGAGAGATCCTGTGCGATCGAGATGATGCTTTTCCCGGTCAACGTCGGGGTCGCCGCGGTGAACGCGACGGTCGCCGCCTGCACGGTCTCGGCCGCATCCCAGTTCGTTCCGTCCGCGCTCTGGTAGCGGCGGATCGTGAACGACAGGGTCGCCGTGTCGGTGACCGCGATCGCGCGCCAGATCACCAGCAGGAGCGCCGAGAGGAACCCGAGGCGGTCGATCGTCCCGGTGTCCTTCGCGACGTTGTCGGTTCCAGCGCCGGCGACGAGGTAATGCGTCTCGTAACCTCCGGCCTTGACGTACTTCGAAAGGCTATTGGAAATCATCGTGCGTTCTCCTTGGTCGATTCGGATTCCTGGTGGACAGTGTCGGGGCGCCGCACGTGATGCGCCCGGCGCCCCGACACCTATCGATTACGTGGCCCCGTAGTGGCAGGCATTGATCAGGACGGCGCTGGTCGAGTGCTGAAGCATGGTGTCGTGCTCGCTGAGGACCTTGATCACTGTCTGGTCCTCGGTGAATGCGGCAGTCACCACTCCGGACGAATTCTTGTAGGCCGCTCCGTCAGACACGGCCATCAGGATCGCCATCGTGTCGCCGATCAGGAACTCGGAGAAGTCAGCGAGATAGATTTCGCTCTCGTCTCCAGACCCGAGATTGTCCGGGATCTGCGTGCTCGTGGCGTAGGGGATCCCGTCAATCGTCCCCTTCTGATCCATCTCCTGCTTGTACAGCCACCCGCCGACGGCATCACGAATGTTTCGAATAGCCTCCTCGGTGCGTGGCGAGATCATCCACCCGACCTTGAGCATCGGGGTGTTCGCGTTCTTGAGCAGTCGGCGAGCGCGGCCGAGGTCGCTACCGACGTTCGTGGCCGTGAGGTTCGTGGTCGCATCCGTGACGGCCGAGGTGAACGTGTTGCCGGAGGCGATGAAGCTCTTGATTCCGCGAGGCGTGTTCTGCGCTCCGTCGCCTCGGATGAACGCGAGGTCCTCGCGAACGCCCATGCGCGCGAGCATCTCCTTTCGGATCATCGCTTCGGCGCCGGCCGGAGAACGCCGCAGGAAGTCGTTCGAGATCGGGATGATGCAGCTCAGCTTCTTCGAGTCGAAGCGCAGCTGCCCGAACTGGGGCTCGCTCGCGTTGGGACCCGAGTTCTCGCCGACATACTGGGCCGTCGCGCCGGCGTCCATGCGCCCCATGTCCATCGAGCCTGACGGAACCGGAATCACGGTCGCGCCCATTCTTCGCACGATCACCTGGGGGCGAAGCAGATCGATGTAATCCTGGTACAGCGGAGTCGCGATCAGGGCTCCACCGGAGGTCAGGTCCCCAGCGGAGATCGCCTTTCTCCGAGCCTCGTAGTCCTGGATCGCCTTGACGACCTCGCCGTATCGGCGGTCAGACTTCGCGAGCGCCTGGGCAGCCTGGAACGTCGACGCCTTCTCGAGGTGGCCGATCATCGCGCACCGAGCGAGGCGAGCGATCTTCCAGCCCGGTCCATCCTCGCGCTGCGCCTCGACCGCCTCGAGCCCCGGGGACGGAGTCGGGGGAGAGTCGATTCCTTCGGACGAGCGCGCCGGAGCGGGGGTCCTGTCCGCCTTGAGCTGCGCCACAACAGCTGACGCAACGGCCGCCACCAAAGCGGCGTCGAACTGGCTCTTCTCGGTCTCCATGCACTTCTCCTTCTGCCCGCTCGCGCGGGGCGGCTATGGGGCGAGCAGCCCCTCGAGTCCTTGCTCGCGCAATGTCTTGGCGACCGCCGCGGCGAGCTGCGCGGGGTCGATTGCATCGACGGGGATTTGGAGGCGGAAGGTCTTCGCTCCCCCGGGCGCGGCCGGGTCGACCTCGCCGGCGGGCTCTTCCTCGGGCTCCTCTTCGGCGGCCATCGCCTCGAAGCGCACGCAAAGTTTCTCGAGGCGGTCGCACGCGGCATTGAGCCGCGTCGCATCCAGCGCCTGAGGTGCCTGGGAGTCGTCCGCCTTCGATGCAGGGGTCCCCACGACGGCCGATACCTGCACGGACTTCGAGCCGCGGGCCGCAAGCCACGCACGCTCGATGTCCTTGCGCGGAAACCACAGTCCCGAATCGAGGCCTCGGTCGAGAATGTTCTCTGCCCACTTGACCATCGGCGCGAGGTCGATGCCGGCCGCCTTCGCCGACACGAGCGCCTCGGGATTCGCGGGCACCGGGACCACGCTGAACTCGAGGAGCTCTTGCTTCTCGAAGTCCATCGCGTAGTCGCCACGCTCTGTGTTGTACCCGTATTTCAGCGGCCGAAACCCGACGCTGGTCGCGTTGAGGAACCCCTCGCGAACCATTCGGCCCACCATCGCTCCGAACGGGTACAGGTCAGCCGGAGTGAATTCCGCCTTGGCCCTCAGCGCTCCGGCCGCGGCTCCGATCGCGACGGCGCGACCGACCGGGGGCGAGTAGGAATCGTGGGCCCAGAGCATCACCGGATTCTTCGTGTACGCGGCGAGGTCCCAGCCCTCGACCGCGAGCACGTCGTTCGATCGGTCCGGGGTCGCGGTGCTGATGACGAATTCAACCGTCCCGTCCTCGGACTTGATAACCTCCGCGGCGAACGCCTTGCGCAGCATCACGTCGCAGTCCGGAGCCCTTTTGAATTCCTCAATGGTCACGATTCGTCGCGTCATGGTGGTCACCCCGCGGGCGGCGTTGCCGCGTCGTCAATTGGCTGCGCTGGAGCCGACGGCACTGGGGAGATCGGGTCTACCAGTGCGTGCGCTCTAGAGAGATCGATGTTCACAGGGAAGGCCACGAGCAGCGCCTGAATGGCGGACGCGGCCGGGAGACTCCCGTCGCTCACGCCTGCAAGAATCGACAGCATGCTCTCGATCTGCGCCCCGTTCAGAGCCATCGACTGAATGTCCGCAGGCATGCCGTCTTCCGCGATCGGGATGTCGACCTCCTCTGACTTCGGTGCTGCATCGGGCTTCGGTGCTTCACCGTCCGCCGGCCCCGCGACCTCGGCCGGCTGCGCGGTCGGGGACCCGGGCTCTTGCTCCGGAGCTCCAGCACCCGGAAGTTGGCTCGGGGTGACCGTCCCTCCTGCGCCGAGGATCGTCGCGTCGATGTCCGCGTCGGGCTGCAAGTCGTTCTTGCGTCGCACCTCGCTGGCCCTGAATGCGTTCGGAGCTGTGCCGACGGAGCGAATAAAGAAGTCCCTGTCGTCAGGAATCGGGCTCGCGAATCCAAGGTGCAACTCGTCTCCGTACTCGGGAAATGCGCGCTCAAACTCCGGAACGAGCCGCATCTGCATCTCGTCCCGAAGTAGCGTCAGCCGAGGGACGATCAGCGACTTCGCGAACAGGTAATAGGCCGCTTCAATCGTCGCCCGGTTGCTGTTCTGGAGTATCCCGAAGATCTCAGGCGGAACACCCCACACCTGAACGATCATGTCGCGCTCGTGCTCTCGCAGCTTCACCAGGTCCTGGTCCTTGAACGACGTGTCGAGGCGCTGGACCTTGAGATCTCGCCCGGTAAAATGAGCCTGGTGCGCCTTGGCAGGACCCGAATACTTGGAGCGCCACTTCTCTTCCATCGCAATCAGCGCCTTCTCGTCGGCTCCGATTGCGGCGATCATGATGTCCGGGACGGATCCATTCTGAAAGAACGCTTTGGTCATCCGGGCCGCTGACTCGTCGGTGTCCAATTCATCTGCGAGCGCGTGAGCAATACCGCTCCCGCGGCCGTACGGGAAAGCAGGATTGATGTCCCGCGGCCACAGCATGTCCTCCCTCGGGACGTCTCGGTGATACGTCTCGTGCGTGATCGCGAAGTACGGAATCAGATCCGACGCCGTCATCGTGATCCACGCGGGTGACGCCGGGCTCAATTCGACGGGCACTCCTGCGAGGTTCCGATCGATCATCAGGAACCCCTCTCCGCACAGCTCGATATGCGCCTGGACCTGCGCCCATAGCAGCCGCGAGGTGAGGCGAGTGCTCGGCCTGCGGAGAAACTTCAGGAGCGGATGCGCAGCCGGGAGCTTCCTTCGATCCTCGTCCTCCTCCGGCCCGTCCCAGAGCTCCCACCGAGCGGCGCTCGCAACCTCCCACGCGATGCGCCCGACCACACCACGGATCCATGGGCTCTCGGCGAATGCGGCGAGAAGCTCGCGAGTACCTCGGCGGGGCGACTCGCCGCGGGCGACAAGCATTCTCGAGAGCGACGACGAGAACTGCTCGACGCCCTTCTCCTGCTCGTCTGTCTTCGGCTTGCGCTGCCACAGCGCGCGCCAGGCGGCTGCCATTCCCATGCAGCCGAACCTCTCGGCGCCGTTGCCGTCCTGGCTACACCCTGCCCGTCAGACCAGCCACGCCCCCTCGTCGCCCAGCATCAGGTCGGCGAGGGCGAACACCATCGCGTCCATTCGGTCCGGGCTCTTCGGGTCGCCGAGCTTGTAGCTGATCATCTGACTTTCCAGGTCTCCGAAGATATCGCAGTGCGAAACCCGGCCCTGCTCGTACAGCGCGGCGACGGGCTCGGCCCTCGAATGCTTGCCCCGGTTTCCGCCCTTCTCGGTGATCGGGATGCCCGAGTCCACGAGGTGGATCACCGA
>Ga0137347_1000012_pt1 | contig 15005 bp, 24 predicted proteins | sample EasRivERMLT590_2_FD_104756 | JGI IMG/M metagenome (GOLD analysis project Ga0137347, IMG submission 104756) | Soil microbial communities from meander-bound floodplain in the East River, Colorado, USA - East River MetaG ERMLT590_2 | ecosystem: Environmental > Terrestrial > Soil > Floodplain ...
AAGAAGGGTAAGAATTGGAGACAGGTATATGCTACGATTGTGTGGCCTCTGTAGAGCCCTCAGGAGCCCTGTAGAGCCTCTCACAGATATGGTCAGGTAGGGTAGTACCTGAAAAACTTTAGGTGGCCTCACAGAGGCCGTATGGGGGTTTTAGAATGATCGAAGGGAAGGTGTGGGGATCAACCGAAGTTATCCTCAGAGAACCTGTAATTGAGGTGCATAGATTGCGTATTGTTCCAACGGCTAGATGCTCCTGGCATATGCACGTTGCAAAATGGAACGCTTTTATGCTAATATCGGGATCGTTGATTATTGAGCGCCGTAAAAAAGAGTATGATCTTATAGACCGTACGGTGCTCAGCAAGGGGGATTTATGCACAGTTCCTCCTGGAGAGTATCATAGGTTTGTAACCGAAGGTTGTGCTGCGGAAGCTATCGAGATTTATTACCCTTCGGTTCTTGGGAACGACATAGTTAGAGACACAGTAGGCGGAATAGGTCAGGAGTCAGGACATGCTAAGCGCAGAGGTAAGGCAAGCGATAAACGAGGTATCGAACAGTAACGGCTTAGACCCTGTAAAGGTTGCTGCTGTTATTGAGGTTGAGAGTGCCGGATTGCCTTTTTGGACAATTAACGGTAAGCAAGTACCTCCTATCCTCACAGAGGCCCATTATTTTTACCGGCTAACTAAAGGGGCTACTAGGGCCAAAGCTGTGGCGGCTGGGCTGGCCAATCCAAAATGGAAGGGTATTCCTTACCCACGTACTAACGCTGATACATGGTCGCGCTATGAGCGTATGAGGGATATTGACCCCGTAGCTGCAATGGGTTCTTGCTCTTGGGGCTTAGCTCAAGTTATGGGAGATAAATGGGCAGCTCTTGGATACTCTACTCCTGAAGCTTTTATCGAAGCTCAAATGACTATTGAAGGCCAGCTTGATGCCTTTGTTCGTGAAGTTGTGCATAATAACCTTGTAGGTGCTTTGGGCAGTGCTGGTTTCACAGCAGATAGCTGGAGAGCTTTTGCAAAAGGATATAATGGTTCTGGTTACGATACTCACAACTATCACGGGCGTATAGCAGCCGCGTACAACAAATACTCAACCTCTACATTTGGGAAGATTGAAGCAGACCCTGGAGTTAAACTTATCCAGCAAGACCTTATCGACATTGGAGCTTGGAAAGGCCCCGTCGATGGTTTCGATAACGCTGCTTTGCATTCAGCCATCAAAGACTTTCAGTCTAAGGCTGGTATCAATGCTGATGGGCTCTATGGGCCTATTACCGCAAGAACTTTGGCAGAGGCAAAGCTTAAAGCGAGTAAATCCGGAGCTGATTCCAATATGAGAGCCGGGGCCATTGCAACTGCGGCTGTGGCTATTGGTGAAAAGGCTATTACTCAGCTAACACCTCTGCAATCCATGCCTATCAAGACTATTCAGATTATAGCTACGGTAGGGATTATTGCGGCGGTGTGCCTCATAGCCTATGGCATGTATAGGAGAGCACAACTTATGGTTGAGGTATCAAAATGATTTCCAGCCTTGTATCTTGGATAGCCGGATATTTTTTACAGTGGTCTAGCAGTAGCATCTTAGGACAGATTGTAAGCGGGCTGACAGCATCCGGGGATATGCAAACTAAGGTGGCTTTAGCTCAGATTGAAGCAGAGGTTCAAGCCCGTCAGGTATCCAGGGATATCAGGAATGCAACTAGCGGTTTTTGGGAGATGAGGCTTATCTCCTTTTTGATTGCTAGCTGCTTTACTTTGCATCTGGTTGCTGTTAGCCTAGATACTGTGTTCAAACTTGGATGGGCTGTTAGCAAGTTCCCCGCCCCTTTTGCTGATTGGGAAGGCGCTATCCTTCTGAGCTTCTTTGGTGTACAGGGCGGAATTGTCGCAGTGCGGTCAATCGCCGCAGCCATCTTAACGAGGGCAAGCAGATGAGGTTTCTGGGGTTCTTAACGGCTATTGCGCTTACGCTTGCAGCCAATTTGCTTCTGTTATGCCTATCAGTTAAAGTAGTTATGTTCGCTATAGGAGGTAATGTGTGTAAGTGAAAAACTTCCCGGCGGAGTCCCTTAGGGAACTTAGATTTGATGATGAGGTTGAGTGCGGGGAATATATCCTAAACCCTGTTCATGTACAGGACTTAGGGGAATCCCGTTGGCATAACATAAAAAGGCTGGTGTTTTCTGCAACACATATAGCTACGGGAGTGGCTAAGCTTTGGCGCACTCCTGAGTATAGGGTTGGAAAGACAGAAAAACAAGAGCATGAGATATTTGAGAAATATATGTACCAGAATTCCGAGGTGCCATGTACTGAGGTATCCGAGGTAGAAAAAACTATCACTGTAATCGAATACTATGAGGTAGGATGATGAGCAAGCTACTGTTAATATGGTTACAAGTTTGGGACGAAGAAGAGGTACGTAAGAGCAAAGTAACGCTATTTGGGGTTAATAAGGGAAGTAGCTTAGCTGACCTTGTAAGAGAAGCTAATGGTGCTTACTCTGATTACTATGGGGATCATCATCACAGTCCTATAGAGAGGTTAGCCGGGGAGGTCTATGAAGGGGTTTCTCTTATTGCCCTAAGACCGGACGAAGTGCTCGACACTAGCTTCGATGAAGTAGTAGCCTGTATGTATTGGAAAAGGCCATGAGCAACACGCTGCTAATTTGGCATGAATTCCCTGAAGAAGTTAAACTGTTTAAGCTTAACGGCTGGGGTAAGTTTGCTAAGCTCGCTAGAAAAGCAGCAGCAATTGGTAACTATGCAAACGCTGATGGCAACAAACCTTCTGACCCTATTGAGAAGCTATCTAGCCTATTGTACTTGCCTGATGGAGGCTATGCAGTTCCGGTTTTATCGCACAAAGCTCCTATCCTAGAGCACTTCGACGAGATTATAGTGTGCGGGGCCTTTCTATGACACTAGGAGAGTTGTCTGTACATCTTTCTGATTTTGGTAAGACTAGCCTATCTGAGTTTTTCCAAATCATAACAACGATAACCTCGATAGCAGCCTTTGTATTCGCAGCCCGTGCAGCCTCTATGACTAAGACTCTGAAGGTTTCTATTAACGGCCGGATGGAAAAGCTTCTAGAGGCTACTGCCGAAGCTGCAGTGTATAGAGGACGCGAGGAAATTAGGGCTGAAATGATATTGGAGGCTGTTCAGGGACAATCTGAGGCTATGGGTATTAGTGAATCACAGTTGGCGGACTATAAGCTAGCCGGGTTCCAAGAAGGCCGAATTCACGAAGTCGAGCTGCTTAGAAGGCGTAGGCGTATATTCAGAAAGAGGCGTAAATGACAGAACAAGAAAAACTAGCCTTTGCTGGATTACAAGCTGTTGCAGATTTAGCACATGAGACCGCTATTAACGCGGGCTGGTATACTGATATTGAAACAGGAGGGCCAATAGATAGGAACTTCGGAGAGGTAGTAGCCTTGATGCACTCTGAGCTTTCAGAGGCTTTGGAGGCCCACAGAAAAGGCTTGATGGACTCTCATCTACCCGATAGAAACGGAATAGAAGTAGAGTTTGCGGATTGCATAGCCAGAATTATGGATACAGCCAACGCGCTAAACCTAGACGTTGCCGGGGCTTTTATTGCTAAGAACAGGTACAACCAGACTAGGCCAGACCATAAACTAGCTAACCGGAAAACTGGTAAAAGGTACTAGGTAACTCTATGGCTACTGAGAATTATCTTAGTGATGATGAACTAAGGTTAGACATACAAGCATATATACATTGTGGTGGTAATAGAAGCGAAGCTGCTAGACAGCGTAGAATGCCTCGCAAGACCTACACTAATCACCTGAGAGCCGCAGAGCTTAGGTTTTCCATAAAGCTAGGTAAGATAGCGGACGGAAGATTAGAGCCTGTAGAGTATGAGGCTAAGCCACTTCCAGAGCCTGGAAAGATTTCACGTTATATAGTAACTTCCATCCAGAACAATACTATCTTGCATCCTGGTTGGGAAAACCTATTGTGCTACGCGGAGTGGCTTGATAGCTTACCGGACTCCAGTTGCGAAGTTATTGTAGGTACATACACCTACATGCTAGACGCCTATGGGGCTAAGCTACAGGAAAGGTTTTCTAACACGGAATCTAACTTATGGTATGCCCCGGAAACGCATGAGTATATTTGTGACCATAGAGTTGAACTAGCTCCGGGACTAATATTTTGCGGAGAAATTAATATTCTACCAACTACACAAAACCCGTTAGCGGGCATGGAGACTTATAACGGTAGGAAATCTAACATTGTGCCCGCAGCTAAGCTAGCTCTTAATTCAGTAGCTAGTATGCCTGGAGAAGGCACAAAAATGAACTACACTACTGGCACGGTTACACAGAGAAATTATACTAGAAGGAGATGCGGTATAGTATCGGAGCAGTTCCATAGCTACGGGGCTTTGCTAATTGAGGTAGATCATGAAGGGCGTTGGTTTGTAAGACAATTGCATTTAGGTAATGAAGGTCTTGTATACGATTCCGGACCTAACGGTTATGGGCCTGTGCTGATTCGTAGAGGCGGGGCTAGGGCATTTGTAAGAGCTGAAGCTATAACTTGGGGGGATTTACATGCGGCGGATATTGATCCTTGGGTACAAGAGTGTGCTTTCGGTTATGGTGGTATGTTGGATACTTTGCGTCCTAGCTATAGCTTTCTTCACGATGTTTTTTCTATGCGGGCTTGTAACCCTCATGAGGCTAACGACTTCCACGCTAGATATGCTAAGCACTCCAAAGGGCAAGATTCGGTTGAGCAGGAAGTAGAACTAACTGCTAGCACAATAAATGGTATAGTTAGGGACTTCAGCACTACCTATATTGTGTCATCCAACCACGATAGACATTTATCTATTTGGCTGAATAATGCGGACCCCAGAAAAGACCCCGTAAACGCTAAGTACCACTCAATTTTACAAACGGCTCTGCTAGACATTATAGACTCTGGGCGTAGTGATGTATCTGTCCTTGAGTATGCCTTGCGGAGAGCGGGGCTTACTAACAGTGTGAAATTCTTGCATGAGGGCACTAGCTTTGTAATTTGCAAGGATAGAGGGCGTAGTGTAGAATGTGCTATGCACGGTGACAGAGGTGTTAGTGGGACTAAGGGCTCTACTTCTGCACTGGCTAAGCTAGGAAGGGCTATAAATAAAGGTCATGACCACACAGCTTCTATTATGGATCATGTTTACTCGGCCGGGGCTTGTTCCCTTAATTTTCCATATCAACGAGGTCCTACCAAGTCAAGTATTAGTCATATAGTAACTTGGCCTGATGGTTCTAGACAGATAGTAACAATGTGGGGCGGGAAGTGGCGGGCCTAAAAAGATACCTGATAAGCGTAGCTTATCCGGACTATGAGTGCACAATGTGCATAGGATATTTCGACAAGTGTTTCTGCTCATATCACGGGGCTATAGCCCCATGTACTCCCCCGCGCTTAAAGCATAAGGTGGCCCGGAAGCTACTAAAGATCGTATACGGAATAGACTGGGAGTCTAAACAGTGAAACATTCAAAGTGTTCTCCCAGCAGAGCCTATCAGTTCATAGCATGCCCCGGCTCTCTAGCCTTTCTAGACTCATTGCCTGACAGGCGCGTAGAGGGTTCTGGAGGCCCCGCTGCTAATAAGGGTACTGTGGCCCATCTTGTGCTGCAAACTTCGCTGGAGGACGCTAGAAACCCGGCTAACCTGCTAGATAGATACGCTGGAATACTAGCAGATGGAGCCGCTGAGTGGATCGCAGACTGCACAGAATCGTATGCTAAGATCATACGAGTAGATTCTGAGATGGTTAAAGCTGTTTGTGTAGCTTATGACTATGTTATGCACAGAGCTAAAGAATTAGAAGCTAAAATAGAGACAGAGACTAGAACTAACCCAACTCCTAACCGAATAGATACAGAGGGCATAGTAGACGTATCTTTTGTAGGTAAAGAGGTTATAGAGACATTAGACTATAAGAATGGTTATGTCCCGGTTGAAGCGAAGAACAATAGCCAGCTCTTAGCATATTTACTAGGAAAAGTTATAGAGGCTAAGTGGGAACCAAAGGTATTTTTTACCACTATCGTGCAGCCTAATTCCTTTCATAGGGAAGGGCCTATCAGGCGCATAGAGATAAGCAAGGAAGAGCTACAAACCTTTGAGGATTTATACATACAGGCCCTGGATAATGTAGATAGTGCTAGGGAAGAAAAAGAGCTTTATAATCTAGAAACGTGGAGTAAGCTTTGGTTAACTGCTGGCGACCACTGCTTTTGGTGTAGAGCCCAAGGGGTGTGCCCGGTGCGAACTGAAGAGACTCTCAGGCAAATACGCTTGGATTTTGATAGCACAGTAACCGAGGAAGGGGCTTTTGATGACGTAGCTGCTGCATTAGCTGTTTACAAGCACGCCGATGCAATTAAATCTCACCTAGACGCGGCAAAGTATTATCTTGAGAAAGCTATGATAGACGGGGCCGAAGTTGAGGGCTATTGTTTAAAGGAGTCTAACGCCAATAGGGTTTGGAGACCCACAATACCAAGGCATAAGCTGCTTAGTGAGCTGCTAGCTTCTAACTACTTCAGTGAACGAAGCAGAGAGAAGATTAAAGCTAATTGGCCTATGACAGGTGCCCAAGTTGAGAAGTTAGTATATCCAAGCTCGCGGGCTTTCTTCTCAGGAGATTTTCTATATAAGCCTGCGGGAAGCATGAAACTGGTTAAGAAAGTAGAGGACTAAAACATGAAGAAGCTAGTAACCCCTCCGTTCCAAGTTACCTTTATCGAAGGTAAGGATGCTAATGACTTAGATAAGTGGAAGCACTTTTTGTTTGATGGTCTAGTTCAGATAGATCAAAAGACTAAGGTCCCTACTGGCAAACTCCGCTATACGCTATGTGCTTTGTGGACTCCTGCTAAGTTTACAGACAGGGGCAAGGCTCAATGGAAAGAAATTCTTGATGCGCTGAACGGAATTTCACTAGAGACTTTCAAGCGCGAGTGGTCCAAACTTCCTGACAACATCAAGCGTGGAATCAAGGATGGTACTAATGCCCCGTATGCTGGATTTGGTCCAGGTACAAAGTTTGCTAATCTAAGCTGTACAAAGCCTGAGTCGCAAGCTGCTCCTGAAGTTATCGACATTAACTGGAATCCGGTAACTAAGGCTAATAACACTGTAGTTGAGGACGATGGTACTAAGTGGGAAAGGCTGTATCCAGGTTGTTGGGCTCGCGCTACTGTGAACCCCTACAGCTTTAAGATGGATATGAACAAAGGCCTTGCTCTTGGCTTCCGCAATATCCAAATTCTTAACTCAAAGTCTCCACGGCTTGATGGTGGTGTTGGGGCTAAAGAGGACTTTGGTTCTGAGGATGATGACTTCACAGTTCTTATGAATGAGATGAGCGAAGAAGCTGTAGAAGAGTAGATGCTCCCAACAGGAGACATACAAAGTGTATATGGAGGGGCTTTTCGTTATCCAACGGGAGGTTCCTCCTATAGCTTTGAGCCTATTATAGGCGAAGGTTTAGCTCCTAGAGCTACTATAGATTTTGAAACTAGAAGCGAAATATCTTTAACGGATAAAGGGGCTTGGTTATACTCCAGGCATGAATCTACAAAAGCCTTAACCTTAACATTTACATTACCAAATGATTTAGAACCTACACAGTGGGTTGAGGGCGATAGCTTAGATAAACTATCGAGGTTAGTATCCTGGATTAAGAAAAAAGGTTTGGTTGAAGCTCATAACTCTTTCTTTGAAAGATGTATATGGGCTAATTGTTTCAGAAGACACTTCCCCTCATTACCCCGTATAGCTCTAAAACAATGGCGCTGCTCTGCAGCTAAGGCTAGAGCTTGGGGGCTTCCGGGCTCATTAGGAGAAGCATGTAAGGCTGCCGGGGCCGCCGAAGTTAAGGACGCTCAGGGTAAGAAGGATATGCTATTTTTCAGCAATCCGAGGCCCCGGAGGAAAGGTAAACCTATACAGTTTAACGAAGGTAGGGATCACCCTGAAAAGTGGGCAAGGTTCTTAGCCTACAATAAACAAGATGTTATAGCAGAGAAAAGCATATCTGAATTAGTTCCTGACTTATCAGATTTCGAGCAACGTATATGGGAAGCAGACCAAAGGGCTAATTGGAAAGGAGTTAAGATAGACGTTGAGCTGTGTAAGGCAGCTCTGTTTATAGAAGAACAAATAAAAGCAAAATGGGCTAAGCAGCTTTTTAGATTAACAGGCATCGAAAGTTATTCAAAACGGGCTCAAGTTCTTGAGTGGTTGGTTAATAATGGTGTCAACGTACCAAATACTCAAGCCGAGACTTTGGATTCATTCCTAGCAAACCCGAGCATTAGAGGGGCTAGAAGACGAGTCCTTATGATAGCTCGCAATGGTAACAAGGTAAGCAACTCTAAGTATGCTCGCATGCTTAGTATGTGCGATACGGATGGCAGGGTACGCGATTTAACGCTTTTTTATGGAGCTGCTACGGGTAGATGGTCTGGCAAAGGTATACAAGTTCAGAATTACCCCCGTGGAAACCTTGAGGCTAAAGGTGAATACCCGTGGAACCTATCCATGGATGAGGCTACGGAAATTATTAAATCGAGAGACGTAGAGGCTATAACTGCTAGGTTCGGTAATAAAGTTTTAGATTTCCTATCCTCTTGCTTGCGCGGGGCTTTAATACCCACCAAGGGCAAGAGATTTGTAGTAGCAGACTACTCCGCAATCGAAGCCCGTGTTGTTCTTTGGCTAGCCGGGGATGAAGAAGCTCTAAAGATTTTCAGGGAAGGAAAAGATTTATATTGCTGGATGGCTTCTTTATTGTATGGCAGAGAGATAACTAAAAAAGATAAGAAGGAGAGACAGTTTGGTAAGACAGCAATATTAGCTCTTGGATATGGCATGGGTTTTATGACCTTCGCTATACGGGTAAGAAAAGACGGACTGAGGTTTACAGAATCTGAAGCTAGAGCTATTACTGGGTCTAAATACGATAAATACAAAGCTTGGGTTGATAAGTGGACCTATCCAAAACCGTCAATGTTTGATGATACTGATGAGGGTAAACATCAACTTAGGCATATGACGGTTTTTGCAACTAAGAAGCGTGCATTACTAGAATCTGAGTGCCGGGTAAGTGCAAAAGAAATATACCACGAACTAATTCTTTGTAAGTATGTTGTTGATTTATATAGAAAGCTGTTTTACAGAGTTGCCAGTATGTGGAATGAATACGAGGCTATGGCTAAGTATGCCATAAACAACAAAGAAGAAATTGTAGACTGCGGTAAGACAAAGTTCTACTATAACGGTAAGGTATTAATTCACCTGCTACCAACTGGACGTCCAATAATTTATCAAGCCCCGGCTATACGTTCTAAGAAAACCCCTTGGGGTGGAAAGTCCGAAACTATCTTCTTCAAAGGAGTAGACTCTAAAACCCGTAAATATGGATGGCGAAACACCTATGGGGCTATGATTGTTGAGAGGGCTTCGCAAGGATCGGCTAGGGATGCTATGGCCATTGCTATGGTTCGGGCTGATGAAGACCCGCGCTATGAGCCTTTACTTACGGTCCATGATGAGCTATTGTGTGAGGTGAATGCTGAGGATGCTGAGGATGCTGACGTTACAGCGTTTGAAAGTCTAATGTCTGATGTTGGGTTAACCTTTAAAGGTTGTCCTATCAAATCTGAAGGTGCTGTGTTTGATAGCTATAGAAAAGGGTAGATCAATGGCAGAAGACAAAGCCAAAGAAGTTAAAGAGGTAGTGGATATCTTAAGTCCTATCATTGATGCGGTATTTGATGAGATCGGAGATAAGTTCGATGGGGGAGTTTCATACGCATATACACATCCCGAATTAACTGGGCCTTTAACTATCGCAGCCACTATGTTGTACATAGACAATCGGAGCAGAAAAGGTTAATAACATGGACCGTGCAGCAGTTGCCAAGAATGTAGACCTAGCCATTGACGCCTTTTGGCTACTGAGGGCAAGAATGCGGTGTGTGATAGAGTTACAAGACCCCAATGATACCTCAGGTTCTCAGGAGGAAAAGCTTAGCCTGCTAGTCCCCCCGGCTGCGATAGCTTATCTGTATGATATACTAAAGAAGGAGGGTTGCAAATGAAAGCTTGGCTTGGCTACTTCGCCGATAAGTCTCTAGATGGTCTTGTTTGGCTTTCCAGGTTTGTAATGTACAATCTGGCGATCTTCCTAAGCTTTGCGTGGAGAAACACGAAAGTGTTCGCAGCTTGGCTGGCCTCTAAGTTAAAGACCTTGTGGGGATATCTTAAGAACCGCTGGTAATGTGATGTACTACACTATAAGTCCAACTTGGAAAGATGAGACTTGCGTTATACTAGCATGCGGACCATCTGTAGCTACACAGGACTTATCGCTGTTAGCTGGCAAGCGTGTAATAGCTATAAACGATGCCTGGAGATTATACCCAAAGGCTGATGTACTGTTTAGCGGGGACTGGAGATTCTTTAGGGATAACCCGGACTTATCGGGATATAAAGGACCAATGATAGCTTGTGTATCCCCGGAGAGCTTCGATAAGATAAGAGACAAACGCAAGGTTCATATTGGCCGGGGACCTCGTAGAGGATTAACCTATAATCGCACTAAGGTTGCGGGGCAATACACTTGTGTTGGGCAGGCTGCAAACTTCGCCTTTCATAGAGGTTGTAACCTTATTGCGCTCGTAGGTGTTGACCTATGCCCGGCTAATGATGGTAGAAGATATGCTATCTCTGAAGAGCTGGTAGACGAAGAAGTTCTGCACACCTACGAACAAATGAGAGGTAATTTAAGGTTCTTAGGTGCTGCGGCTAAAGAGGCGGGAATAGCTATAAGAGCTGTAGGCCTTGGGAGTAGAGTAGAGGGAGTTCCAAAGTTCAAAGACTTAGCTTCTGCACTAGAAACACCAGTTAGCTTAAATAAGAAACCGATAGAGTTTAGAAGGAAACCGGTATGGCGGCGCTTACGGTAGTTGTTTGGATGTGGAGCGATAGGAATAAGCCTTCAAATAATAATTGGCAGCATTCTAAGTATGACTATAGGCATGTAAATGCTGTGTACCGCATGGTGCAAAAACACTATAAGAAACCACATCGATTTGTGTGCATAACGGATAACCCGAAAGGTATGGAGTGCGAAACTATTCCTTTGTGGGAAGATAATCTATATATGAAAGGTATTATCCCCGGAAGTTGGGTCAGGATAAAATCTTGGGCTCCTGAAATGAAAGAGTTGTTAGGGCCTAGAATTGTTTCACTTGATCTTGATTGTTGTGTTGTAGGAGATTTGGCCCCGCTGTTTGACAGGGCAGAACCGTTCGTAGGCTGGCTAGCCTTCGGAGATAAGAGGACTCCAGTTATTTACAACGCCTCTATTTGGGCTATGGACACCGGGGCTTTTCCGCATGTATGGTCTAGCTTTGATGCAAATACCGCAGTTCAAGAGCTTGCTAAGCATGGATTCGACCATACGGCTGGTACTGAGCAAGCTTGGGCTAGCTATAAACTAGGGCCTAATATGCCCACTTGGTCTTATAAGGACGGTGTGGTAAGCTTCCGTTATCAGCTTAGACCTCGTAGAGGGTTTAGCTTGATACCCGGAAGTAGGATTGTGTTTTTCCATGGGCCCGTGAAAGCACTAAACCTAATGAAGACGGTTCCTTGGGTGAGAGAGCACTATCTATTTAAGGGTTGATCTAGACTTAAGCCAATAGCTTAAGCTGTCAGTAGAAAAAGTTTTGGCTAAACTAGCATAGGGGAACTAAAGCATGAAAGCATCAGAAGTAAAAGCCGCCTTCTCAGACTTGAAGATTATGGTGGACACGGAAGCTACTGACGATGAGTTTAAAGCTGCCTTCGATAAGCTCGACAAGGTTATTAATGCGGAGCCTCAAAAGTTTGTGCGCGTAACAGTTGAGGAATATAAGCAGCTAGTTGACAAGTCAGTTTGGCTTGGTTGTTTGGAGGCGGCTGGGGTTGATAACTGGGAAGGCTACGGTTACGCTAGAGAACTTCTAGCTGACGATGCAGATGAATAAGAGTCTTAATATGGCCTTTGCGGCCCTAAGAGCTAACAACTTCATTACCAGCGAAGGGCGGGGCTCATGCGCTGGTATGACTGCTAGCATTCTTAGGGACGCCTTGGAAGGTACTTCAGCTAGGGGCTTTGTATTCTATACCTCTCAGGACGAAAAAGCCTATCTAGCAGGAGTACCTCTTAGAATTTATTTTGGTTGTAATGGAAAGCCTAAAGAATATACAAGAAAATTAGTTTGTGGGTATTTAGCTGGAGCAGGGTTTGAGGTGGAAAATGGGTAGTATCATTAAAAAATATGGAGCTATTTTAATAGACCCTCCGTGGAATTTCAAGGTATACAAACCTGGTGACAGATGCGCTGCCTCTAAGTACAAAGTGCTAAACCTAGAAGATATAAAGGCCTTAGACTTTGGAAAGTATGCAGACGATAATTGCGCTATGTTTATGTGGGCTATAGACCCTATGATTCCAGAAGCTCTATCTCTTATGTCGCATTATGGGTTTAGGTTTAAAACTGTATTTCAATATTGGGTTAAGAGCGGTAAGGCTCCCGGCAGTTTTCCGATGGGTATGGGGTATTGGACTAGAGCTAATCCAGAAATGTGTTTACTAGGAACTAAAGGGTCTCCTAAAAGGCTATCAAAGAGCATTCCCCGCCTCCTTATCTCCCCTCGTAGAGAGCATAGCCGTAAGCCAGATGAAGTATATGGGCGTATTGAATCCTTAGTTAGCGGTCCATACCTAGAAGTGTTCGCCAGACAAGAGGCTCCAGGCTGGGATTGCTTAGGAAATGAAACTTCAAAATTCAAGCTTGGGGAATAGAAAATGGTTAACGTATCATTAATGAAAACTATACCTTGGGCTCACCAGCTTAGGGAACTTGACAGCCATGCCGATGACATAGCCCGAGCACTGTGGTGGCAACCAAGAACAGGAAAATCAAAGACCATAGTTGATAATGCTTGCCATTTATATGAAGCTGGTAAGATCGATGCGGTAATAGTTTTTGCGCCTAATGGCGTTCATGACAATTGGGTCCGCAGGCAATTACCTGCTCATATGTGGGGCAGTGTACCCTATATGGGCATCTGCTGGAAAGCTAGCACAGCCGGGGACAATGCACCTAGATCAGCTAAGAACGAGTGGAATTCTAAGTTCCTAGAGTCCTTAACTTTCAAGGGCTTAGTTGTATACACTTTTAATTCTGAAAGCATCAACCGTATCGATGTTAAGAAGCTCTTAGCTAAGATTGCTAAGAAACGCATCTTCATGAGCGTATGGGATGAGTCTGCTGACTTTCGTAGGCCAGGAGCTAAGCGCACTAATGCAGCTAGGCACTTCTCAAGATATGCGTCCTATCGTCGCATCTTAGACGGTACTCCTGTACACAACAGCCCTTTGCATGCCTTCTCACAAATGGAACTTCTCAAGAAAGGATGCTTGGGCTATACGAGGTTTGAAGACTTCAAGATGCACTTTGCCGATTGGGAGAAAGCATTTAAGGGCAGAGGATTAAAGGTTAAAAATTACAAGAACCTTGAAGAGCTTAGAGGGTTATTGGCCCCGTACTCTTCGGTTGTTATGCGTTCCGATTGCGAAGACTTGCCAGATTTGATACACAGAGAGCGTATAATCCCACTAACTGTTGAGCAAAAAGATATACTCAAAGCCCTGATAGCCCGTGAGAAGATACAGCTTGAGGGCAAAGACCTAGATATAAGCGCTCAATGCTCAATACTTTCCAAGATGCAACAGGTTTGTGGCGGGTTCATATTCAATAAATGGGGGGTTCCACTGCCTATGCCAGGAGATAATCCACGCATAGAAGCCCTCATAGATGAGATTGAGTTGGCACCTGGAAAGGTTATTGTCTGGGCACAGTATAAGCCTGAGCTTAAGCTAATAAAGGCTGAGCTTCTGAAGGCCGGATTCCGCTCTGTTCAATATCACGGGGAGATTTCGGCAGACGATAGGGCTAAGGCCCTTGACGACTTCGCTAGTAAAGACGCGGTTAAGGTCTTCATAGGTCAGCCGCAAGCGGGAGGACGGGGGCTTGAAATCTTAGCAGACACCATGATTTGGTACAGCCACAACTTCAGCGGTATCGTGCGCGCTCAAGCCTGCGAACGGGCTACCAAGATGGGGCACGCCAATGTAGAGGTTGTGGACTTCATAGCCGAGCAAGGCCCTGACAGGTACATACGCGATAAGGTTGCAGCCACGTTAACCATTGCAGACGATTTAGCTGGCAGGGGACTTAAGAGGGTGCTAGAAGAGATTGAAGGCAACGAACTTTAGGGTCCTAAAATCTGTGGCACAGAGTCTGCTCATACAGTTAGAAGACCTGCTATGTGATGCGGCTTGTAGGGTTGAATACTATGAGCGGGCTACGGCTCCACAGCGATCAACCTTAGCTAGGGCTATAGGCTTTCTAGGGGAGAGAGTAGCCATGAAAGAGCTTAGGGCCATGAAAAGAGCTATGCCTTTTAGGCTGACTAGAGAGTTCGCTTGCGAGTTAATAAAGGTGTACCAATGAAAATGAGCGAGATAGCTACTAAAATGAAACGCTTTGATCGTGATAGCGAGGCCTGGATGGGTTACGCAACATCAGCCTACATATTTTATAAGGGGAGAGACCCCGATCTTAGTAGGGAGATTTCGCCTGGGTATGCTGCTTACTGGATTAGTGTAGCAGAGGGAACGAGTATTTGCTATGATTCCGAAACGGGTAAGAGGGTAATCCATAGATGAAAATATATGAGCCTACGATCCCTATAGAGCGCCTCTGAAGCCCCCTAAAGTTTTTCAGGTACTACCCTACCTGACCATATCTGTGAGAGGCTCTACAGGGCTCCTGAGGGCTCTACAGAGGCCACACAATCGTAGCATATACCTGTCTCCAATTCTTA
>Ga0137347_1000013_pt1 | contig 14736 bp, 15 predicted proteins | sample EasRivERMLT590_2_FD_104756 | JGI IMG/M metagenome (GOLD analysis project Ga0137347, IMG submission 104756) | Soil microbial communities from meander-bound floodplain in the East River, Colorado, USA - East River MetaG ERMLT590_2 | ecosystem: Environmental > Terrestrial > Soil > Floodplain ...
TCCTGAGAGTCTCGGTAAAGTGGCGGATGGCGCGCACTATGCGAAGATGGCTATGGACCTATTTGGCCGTGGCGGCGCCAAGATGACCAAGCTCCTCCTAGAAGGCTCCGAGGGGATGCGGCGACTGTACGATGAGGCTGTGAAGCTGGGTATCGCATTATCCCAGACGGACTCAGACGCGCTAGACGACTTCCGGGACAACATACAGTCCACCCAGCTTATGCTGATGAACTTCATTAATCGTGGGTTTGCTGGTATCGCCCCAGCGTTTGCCAAGTACGCAGACGACGTTCGGAGTTATCTTGCTGCTAACAAGGAGGACATTGATAAATTTATCGGTGGGGTTATGCAGTCTGTACTTAATTCTATACCAGGCATACTCCATAGCATAAAGGAAATTGGACTTACCCTATATGCGCTTGGTGGTTATGTAAAGGAGGCTATTTCTCTTCTATCCCCCCTACTGGACATCTTCAACAAGATAACCGGGCTGAATGTATCTGGCTGGGCTGCGGTGACCGTTGTGGCTTTGTTGTACTTGTCCAAAGCATTTGGGATATTGAAAGCCATTATGCTCGCGGTAGCCGCAAACCTGCGGTTCCTGGTGGCCTCACCCATTGGCCGTTTAATGGCCCTTGGCATCGTCGTGGCAAGTTTGATAAAAGCTATGTCTGGGGGTTGGGGCGCTTTTAAAACTGCTGTGGTAGACGCAGTGCACGGGGCAGTCATAGCCGTGCAGGAGTTCTGGAACCACCTGCTCATAGAGTTCCCGGCACTCGGTGCTCTAAACGACGCAGTGAACACAGTCTTTACAGCTATCTACGAAAACATTGATGGGGCAATGGAGGGCATCAAGACTGCCTTCCTAAAGGCACACGAAGCTATAGATGGTCTAGTGCAGAAGTTCAATGATCTGACGGGCCTCAACCTTAGCACCAGCATGGTAGAGATGGGAGCGGCGATCCTCCTCTTGCTGAACCCGATAGGGACAGTGAAGCTCGCGATAGCCGGACTGCGCGGTGCGATGATGCTGCTGGTATCCACCATTGGCGGTTGGCCTGTTATGATCGCGACGGCGGTGGGTGCGGCTTATCTAGCCTTTACGAACTTCCCAGACCTCGCTGCAAGCATAAAAGGCTATCTGGATAGCACGGTTCAGTATATACTGGCTAATCTCCCCCAGCTAATGACAGGCATTACAGACATAGTGGTAGCTGTTGGCACTGCACTTACCGAGGTAGTTGCTGGGCTGCTTCCGGCTATTTCAGAGTTCCTGAAAGGGGCCATAAACGAAATATCAACAAGTAAAGAGGGCTTTGTTGGCGCAGTAAAAGAACTAGCAATCCCCCTGGCCGAGGCCATAATACTGCTGGTGGGTTTAGTTACCCTAGCTATTGGGGACCTTGTTCTGGAAGCGATAATCCTTCTTGGCAAGACAGTAATTGTGCTGCTATATAAATTCTTTGCTGAGCTGATACCACTAGTGCTTGAGTCCCTAGGGGTCTTTGTCGTAATCCTACTGGCAGGTATCGGGATGGGGGTCATATATGGGCTGGCCGCCCTGGCGGACCTAGTGCTGGAAGGGCTCGATCTCCTCCTCGGCCTGTTCGGCACGTCAACAACCGAGATTGGCCAGTTCTTCAAAGACATGTGGAATGGCATTGTTGGCGGATTGGACTGGGCCTGGACGAAGATGAAAGAGTTTGGCAATTGGCTGAAGAGCTTCTTTGTGAAGATAGAGGACACTACGGACAAAATCAAGGAAGCTACCTCTTCCGCCCAGGATGCTCAGCAGTCAGTTGGCAGCCAGGACAACCCAGGATATCGGCAGGGCGGGCGGATATCCGGGCCAGGTACGGGCACGAGTGACAGCATACCGATCTGGGCATCTGATGGGGAATTCATGGTGCGCGCCCGCGCGGTGTCAAAGTACGGCGTGGGGTTGTTGCATCAGATTAATTCCTTGCGGTTTGCAGACGGCGGCTTGATCGGCGAGGGGGTTACCCTGCCCGCGTTTAAGCTGCCCACTGCCGGGTCCACCCCCACACGCCAGGCAGCGCGGACGCTCAACCTATACTTGGATGGGCAGCGCTTCGAGGGCTTGACCGCGCCGGACAGTGTTGCCAATGACCTTGAGAAATATGCGGCGAAGAAGCGCATGTCCAGCGCTGGCAAGCGGCCTAAGTGGGTAGGAGCATAACGATGGCAGGCGAAACAATCCTACGGCTGACTGGGGCGGATTTGCCCCCCTATGCCGCGCGCGGGCTGAAGGAGACACTATCCCATCTTGATGGCGATATGCAGCGCACTATCAATGGCACTCTCGTGAACCTCACGGCAACGCAGATGCGCAAATATAAGGTGTCTATAGAGGGCAGTGACCAGATGCCACCTTCGCTGGAGAACGTGTGGCCAGGTGCGGTCCTTGTAGTCGATTGCATTTCGGAGCTGTGCCAGGTGGGGGACACCGAAGGTAGCTTGCCCGAGACCGATGCGGACTTCGGGCGCGACTTCGTGCCTGGGTCAGTGCGCGCGGAAGCTGGGTTCACTTTCTACCGCCCGCGCTTGACTTGTATGTTAATCTCGTTTAGTGTGGACAAGGATGAATATGCGGCCAAAGTCGGCTGGCAGCTTGAGCTTGAGGAAGTCTAAATGTCACAGTACTTCTTCGCTTGGGTGGACCCCCCAGCCAGCACACCAGTTTGGGATAACGCGTATAAGCGCATGGACGAGGAGGTATTCACCTTTAGTCTCCAACAGGCTGAGGGGGATTTTGCCACGCTGTCTATTGACATTCGAAATCCCAAAGTGGGGCTGTTATCCCCCGCCCGTAAGCATTGGGCCTGGTTCGCGCGCGAGAATGACGCCGGGGTCACTACCCCGCTGTTCTGCGGGCGACTGGTGGGCATTCCATCCAGTGTGCAAAAGGAAGTCATATCCCTCGAATTTGTGGCGAGACCAAATGGCTACGTTACCCTCAAGGCCGCTTACGCGGATACCTTGCGAACGGGCGAATGGTATGACGGCGCGTTTTTCGTAGGCAACACCAATCCTGACGATGTGCTGAATGGGCGCCCAGAGCTGTGGCATATCGACAAAGTGACCCATGCGCTCACGACATCGAACATTGTTGACGGCGAGGACGGAACAATATTCCTCAACGACAGCCAGTTGCTGGATCAAGCGTTTGATATCTCCATCGGGGAGCCGCCGGTCAATGTCTGCGAGGTGAAGGTAAGCGCCACCTGGGGCCAGGTGGGTGGGGGCACCATTGACATAACGAACGACGTCATCCACGCCTTCTCCCTGGTGTCCACGGCGAGCCTTATGGATGCCCTGGGCAGCCCCCTGCGCCTCACTGCCACTGGGGGCATATCCCTGATCGGCGCGGAGGGAATGGCGAGCGCTTGGCCTAAGTATGGCACCAATATCGGCGGTGGGTGGACGGTATCATATTCCAGCCTGCAATTTGTTGGGTTAACCCCCTATGGCAGTATGATAACTGGCCCGGCTGGTATTGAGAACTTAACCGCTGATGCGCTTTCCCGGTTTGCCGGAACCCGGTATCCTGGGCTGTTTTGCCCCACCAGCAATGGCACTCTTTTCATTCCTATCATCCCCGTAGCCCCCCACCTGGAGCTGGCATGGGAGGTGGACCGGAACCGCGCCGAGGTGGCAGTAGTGCGTCTCACAGCGGGCACCCAGGCTATCCTTACTGACGGCGATACCGAAGCCTTGGCAATGGAAGTCAAGGCCATAGTAGACCAAGTGCTCCCAGGGGAAAGCATTCCCCCAATTGGGGATGTTCTCAGCCGCCAATACTTCACCACTGACAGGGGTAAGAAGAGCCTACGCTATGCGGCGTATATCGCACAGGCGGCGCTGCTGGCTAAAGCCCGTTGTGTCAATATCTCTGGCGAGGTGGCGCTTGATACCGGGCTGGCTATCACGTGCAGAAAGAATATATCCCTTACCTCTTCCCGCATCCCCAGCGGGGTAGCAATCGGGAAGGTGGTAGGGTACACCTTCAAGCTGGACAATAACGGCGAGACCGCAGCCTTTGATATCGCGTGCACTGTTGGCACAGACGATGCTGTTGTGGAAGATGTGGGTGCGCCGGGGTATGTAGAAGCAACCTATTGTACTGGGTACCAAGTTTATTATGGGGCCTCGGATATTACCTTCGATGGCGAGATAGTGCTGTCCACTGATAGCCTCGCTGGGGTGACTATCGCAGATGAGGGGATAGACTTTGCCAACATGAACCCCCATGACCTGCTCTTGTCCTGTGTTGTGACTGGCGGCCTTGATACTCAGATGGAGGAAATAGCGGAGCAGACAGATGCGGTCACATACCTGAATACTGGTATACGGTACACGAACAAGCAAACGAAGACGAGTAATGCCACAGAAACGCGAACGGTTCTGAAGGGCATTAACACCACGGTTACTTGTACCCTGCGCACGATTAGCAGCGGGGACTTCGCAACGGACTATGGGACCTTGGCGGCAGAGTCGCACATTCCCATGATGATTGATCTAGGATAAACCCATGGCCCAGCTAGAGAAAATAGTACGGCCCTTTGTGGCAAACAATCCAAGCCAGGAGCTGTACGAGACCTATTTCGCTGAGCCCATTGTGACAGTGGACACCGTACTTGAGTGGACTGCTGAGACCAGTGTGGACAACGCTACGAACACAAAGCTCGCCGCTGACGAGGCATGGGCAGGCAGTGGGGTGTCAGCGGAGCAAGTGTTCCTAGAGGACGTGGAAGAGATATATGACTACTTCGAGATAGCGAACCCGAGCGACGCCAACCAGAAGATATGGGAGAAGAAGCTCACGCATCGCATCACTACGACTTGGGATGTAGGGCCAGAGTGGTTCGCCGGTTCCGTCCATGGGCGCTGGAAGGTTAAGTGGGTTGTGGAGGATGTGCTGAACAGCACACGCGTTACTCACTATGATACCACATACTATACCCACCGGGATAACTTGCAGCGTCTGGCGTACAACTATGGTCGCCCAGCAGCAGTGGGTGGAGGCTGGATTTAATGGAGAAGATAATCCGGCCATTTACTATCCCAGACCTGTACGAGATAATTCTAGCCACGCAGGCGGTTGACCCATCGAACACCATACTCACCTGGAGCGCGGACACCAGCGTGGACAACACCGTGGTTGACAGTAGCCAGCCAGAACAAGGGGCAACCGATGCGCAAGAGCATACAGCCACCCCCACCTACAATTCGTCCTTCCAGGATATCGTTTATGAGGAACGCGCGTTCGTAGCGACTAACTCCCCAGTAGACCAGGCGCATGTGTGGGAGGAGCAGGTCACCTTGCGCATTACCCGCACGTATGACATCGGCGCGGCGCAGTTCAACATGGATCATGAGGGCGAGCCACAGAATGAGGCGGACCTCCCCTGGCCCCACAAGCTGGTGATGACCAAAGAGGAAAACCTGGCAGCAGGCTACACGAAGACCTATTTCAATATTGAATGGTATAGCTGGCGGGACAATATGGGACGCCGAGCTAACTCTAAGCAAAGCGGAAATGCGCCAGGGGGAACAGTATGGCAATAACATTTAAAACAACTGGGGCTTGGGGCGCAGGCAAAGGTGCTGCCCTCACTGAAGCAGAGATTGATGCGAACTTTTACTGGCTGAAGGGCGTTGCAGAGAACCTGGCCGTCCGTCCGGCACCGGCGGTAAACGTGCAGGAAATTGTGCGCATTGGCGACACCTTCAAGGTGGTTATGTCAGACACCACTGAGTACGGGCCTTATGACATCCCGGTCATTCAGTATGCATGGCGGGGCACTTGGGCGCCAGGGGTAGACTACCATCAGTTCGATTTAATCCATGTTGCAGATGCGGGCATCTTTTACGTTCTTGTTGACCACCATTCAGAGGCCACCTTTGATATATCAGCAGCCGATACAGCGGGCCTATGGTACAAGCAGATGACGGGGGTGGCCCTAGGGTATGATTTGTCTTTCTTTGTGCCTGGGGTAGTAGGGGCCTGGTATCAGGGGGCCTCCCCGGTGTTCCAGTATGTGGCCCCGAGGCCAATCTATATCCCTGCGGGAACCGGCGAGGATGTGGGTCAAGTGGCCGTGGCCGTGGCGGATAGCGTGAATGCAACTACACTACCAATTAACCTGAATGGGACTGAAGTTGGCACCTTGGTTATCGCGGTGGGGTCACTTGTGGGCACTATGACTTTTGCCTATAATGTGCTGTTGTCCCCAGGCGACCTTCTGTCTGTAGAGCAGCCAGTGGCAGCGTCAACAGCAGAGGATTTGTCCATTGTCATAATTGCCAAGAGGGGGCGCCCCTGATGGCTTATGGCTTTGTACTCGGGGGCAATACCGGCAGTGACAGCAATGTTGTTGATAAGGTTGACCTCGCCAGCGATGGTAACGCAGTAGATGTTGGGGACCTTACAGCTTCCCGCACCGCAGCCGCCGGGGCCTGCTCCGTATCCTACGCCTATGCAGCCGGTGGCGGCGTGGGGGCGGGGTATTCCAATGTTATTGACAAGGTAAGCATCGCGAGCGGGGGCAACTCCACTGATGTGGGGGACCTTGTAAATGCGCGCCTCGGGTGCGCGGGGCTACAGTCTGTAGACTACGGGTATGCCGCCGGAGGGTATACTCCAAACTTCTCCCAGATAGACCGCTGGGCCTTTGCCTCTGATGGGAATGCCTCCGATGTTGGGGATACTTCAGTAACCCGCAGGTACTCGGCAGGGGCATCAAGTACTGAGAAGGGCTTCATTGGCGGCGGGTTCACTACTGCCATAACGAACATAATCGACGCCTTTACCTTTGCTTCCGGGGGGACGGCAACGGACATTGGCGACTTATCCCAATCGCGAAATTACGCGACCGGGGCAATGTCTGCTACCACAGCTTTTTGGCTGGGTGGATATACCACCTCAGACCAGAGTACAATTGACAGCATGGCCTTTGCGTCTGAGGGGAACGCAGCGGATTATGGCGACCTATCCGCAGGTAGGCAGGCTACTGCGGGGTTATCCTCAGACACGAATATCTATGCGGCTGGTGGCTATGCAGGCACCTCCTATCTAAACACAATTGACAAACGGTCAAATTCCTCTGGGGGTACCGCCACAGACATCGGGGACTTGACAGTGTCCCGGAGGCGCGCCGCAGGGGCCTCGGTTCTTTCTAGTGGTTCCATCACTGCTGGGTACGGGGCGTTTACATTCACAGGGCAACCTGTAAGCTTTTCTTTCAAGTTGAGTGCCGGGTATGGCAGCTTCATTCTAACTGGCCAGGACGCAACAGTATTGCCTCCTGAGGCCAGGATAACGATGGACGTGGGCACGTTCATAGCTACCTGGCCTGAGTTCACTACACATGAGGTAATGCCTGCGGGCACGGGTACATTCAGCCTAACCGGGCAGGACATAAGCCTGTTTGACCCGAATGCAACCATAGTTGCGGATGCTGGACTGTTCTCACTCACTGGGCAGGATGCTGGGGTAAACCTTACAATACCAATGGGTACCGGGAGCTTTAGCCTAATCGGGCAGGACGCAACCCTAAGCCAGGATGACCAGGTTATCACTATGGATACCGGGTATTTCAGCCTGACCGGGCAGGAGGTCATCCTGCCCCCCACTATGTCCTTCCTCGTGTTTAGCCCTATGCTGATTAATGTGACATTTCAAGAAGTAGCCTTAGGCACAAGCCGCTTGCCGGTCATAGCTTGCGTGGTGATGGGATGACGTTTACCTGGAGAACTACGGGAGCCTGGGGCACGGGCAAAGGTTCGAACCTTGTGGAGGTAGAGTTCGACCAGAACTTCTATGACTCCCAGCTTGCCCTAGCTGTGGCTGCGAGTAATGTGGAAGTGCCCATTGGCATAAGCAAGGTCATGTGGGATGACTACTTTGGCAAGGTAGGCTTCTTTGACGCAAGTGATAACCTGCTAGGTTACTTTTACTACCCCCCAGTTGACACTTATCACCGCTACGGTTACCTAGCCAAGTACTGGTACGGCGAGAACAACCTGCTGATGACCGGGGTGCACATGTACCTGGTGCTGCGGGAGCATGTATCCGACGATACCTTCAACCCGAGCAAAGAAGACACTGACGGGCCATATTTCTTCCGCGTCTGGGGGGACGAGTACAACCTGGACATCCCAATATTTTTCCCAGGCAACCCTGGCCTAGGGGTGGCAGTGGCATCCGACATTTGCGTGTATTCCTTCGCGTCTGCCGGGACAATACTCAGCGGGGTTGTGAACGCGCGGGTAATCACCGGGGAATTGGAAGCCATAGTCTCGGTAAATGGGACTCCGATAGGTACCATTCACCTGGGTGGCACTGAGGGCGAGGTGGTCTCCATAACTGAGACCCATGTGGACGTGGGGGACCGCCTTATTATTTCGCACTTTGATGACATGACTAATGCCTCGGATGTGTCCATAACCTTCGAGGTGCTCCGGGATGAGTAACCAGATCATTGTCCGGCGCTGGTGGGATGATACCGCAGAAAAGCGCGTTGTTGACCACCCGGACTGGTACGGGCCGATAGGGATTGTTGACTTCTGGACTGAGAGTTCCTCATTATGGCCCGTCTGGGGCCGGGATGCGGTAGCGGGTGACTTCGCCAATACGGCTGTGGGCGGCCCTGGGCAATTAGGGCTTAGGCTATGTTGCCTTAATGCAGACACTGACCCTGTGGCCCCCCCAGTTACTACTGACCAAATACTGGAGCGCCTCCAGCGTGGCGAGAACTTCCCCGCGTATACGGGCACTGTAAAGTGGCGGGACTATGGGACTTATGCTGACCCGAATGACCTGTGGCTAGAATGGCCCATAGTTAACCCGGACATTTACACCATGTTAGACCCTTGGGGGGCGCCTACATTAATGGGAACTGACCTGGAGGTCCTCATAGGGGATCATTATATTCTCGGGAATGGGGGAATGTTCCGGTACGAAAGCGCCACCCAAAGAAACTGGGACCCAATAGTAGTGTGGGGGGACCCAGAGGTAGATAATGGTGACCCCAACTCACTAATGTTTGTGTCGTATGAAGAGCACACTGAAAATGAAATTTATTGGAATATACTCACTCAGTATGTACCAGCTACCTGTTTGGCATCTATATGCATAAACCTTGGCAAAGCTGTTGAGGACTTTCGCAGCTCTGTGGTATCATATGAGGTGCGAGGTAGTTTGTATCACGACGACAAAATAGAGCTTGACCCCCAGAGGGCGCCTCCTTTAACCAAGACTACCACTAGCTTTGGTGGTGGGTATACTGGTGAGTCTCCAGGAGTCCCCCTAGTATGCCGAGTTCGGCTGTTCTACCCTAAGCGGAATGAGGACGGCTCCCGCGTGGAATATGGGCAAGATTGGACCTATGCGAATGCTTATGGCACGAGTGGGCTGCTTACCTTACCAGAGAATTATGAGCTGCTCACGGAGAACTTCTTCGAAATAGACTGGGCGAGTACCGAGGTGCCTGAGGGCACAATGATACCAGGGCCTAGCGCACTGGACAAGGATGGCTGGTGGAAGGTGTTAGGGTATATCGACATTGACTCTGGGGTGTCCATTGAGTCCCTATATACCAACCGGTTCAATTGGTTCTCCGGCTCTCCCAGCTCTAAGGCCATCACGGACGCCAGGCCAAATCGCAGGGAACAGCGGTCAAAGATTATCCCCAAGCGCCCCAGAGTTACTTGGAGGCCGCATGAGGAGTAACTTCTTTACATTCAAGCGCGACTGGGTGGGCGAGACGGCCTTCGTGCTGTGCGGGGGAACCAGTGTGACAGATGAGCAGTGTGCCCTGCTCGCTGGGCGCAAAGTGATTGCTGTGAACACCATGTACCGGAAGGTGATGGACGCTCCGATTATGTTCTTCGCGGACATGTGGTGGTTCCGTGAGGAGAAGCGGGAAAGCCTGGGTACCTGGAAGGCGTTCAAGGGGCTGAAGGTCACGAAAGAGGTAATCCAAAGCGAGCCTAACATGTGCCTGGTGTTCTGGTCATCGCCGACTGTGGGCATTGCCACTCGCCCAGACAGCGTGGCCCTCGGGCACACGTCCGCGCAGGCGGCAATGAATATCGCCGTGCATAAGGGTGCTTCGCGCATAGTGCTAGTGGGGGTGGACAATTGCCGGGTGAATGGCCGTGCTCACTGCCACAAAGAGTATCCAGAAACCAGGTGTCTGGAAGAAGGCTGGGAGAAGAAGGATAGAGACTTCTCCTACACGGTGGAGCCACTGAAGAAAATGGGAGTAGAAGTCCTCAATGCTTCTCCCATATCAACCTTGACTTTTTGGCCCAAATGTGACCTAATGGAGGTACTATGATTACGTGGCTTTTTTCCATAGTTGGCGGGTTCATCCTGCGCATATCGTCCAATGGCTTGTTGCAGAGCATTGGGCAGACCCTGCTGCACGCGAATGACGCACAGGCGCAGATCGCGCTGAAGCAGATCGACGCAGAAATCGAGGCACGCAAGGCGGCGCGGGATATCCGGCTGGCGACGGCGGACTTCTGGGAGATGCGCTTTATCACCTTCGTGATTGCTGGGTGCTTCACCCTGCATCTCTTTGCCGTCACGATGGACACAGTGTTCAGGTTCGGCTGGGCTGTGCCGAAGTTCCCGGCGCCCTTTGACCAATGGGAAGGTGCTATTCTACTGAGCTTCTTTGGTGTACAGGCCGTTGGCGGTGCTGTACGTACAATCGCGATGGCGATATCGAGGCGCAAATGATAACTGCTATGTTGGTGCTGGTAGTGGGGATGTCCTCCCTGATACTCCTGTGCTGCCTGGGGCTGCTGACCCTACGCCGTTTGGTAGCTCGCCCCACAGAGATATATTACAGCCAATATGTAGTGTGGGAGCGGGCTCGCCGTGCAGCAGACCAGAGATAATGCCCAACTGACTGGCTTGATAGAAGAAGTCGCACGAGCGGTCACTACGGAAAAGATGCTGGAGTGTGGGGTTGACATCAGCACCCCAGAAGGTATTTTGGCTTTTCAGTCTGACCTCCGTATGCTGCGGGCTATTCGCAAGCTGGTCGAAGAGAAAATGTGGTACCTCATCGCCGCAGCTTTTGCTTCTGGTTCTGTGGCATTAATCAGCGCGGTAAGTGCTATGTTAGCGAAGTGAGCCAATGGGCCGACCAATAGATGAGAAAAAGCTCCAGCACACTCTGGCTACTTATTTTGAGTGCGGCCAGAACGTGTGCGCTACCGCCAGGCGCTTAGGCTGCTTTCGGCAAGAAGTCCAGCGGCGGCTAAAGCAGGCGGAAGCGCTGTATGGGGCGCCCATTGAGACCATGGCGTCAGGCCGAGTGGCCGAACTGGAGCGCGAGGTGTTCTCGCTGCCGCCTGAGGGTGGGGTTAACCGTTACATTCTGACCTCGGCACAGAACAACACCCACCCGCACTTGGGATGGAAGAACCTGCAAGCGTATGCAGATTTTCTTGACATCCAGCCCCTCAGCACTTGCCGGTTAATGGTGGGCACTTTTGCCTACTCAATTGGGCACTATGGCCGCCACAGTGTGAAGCGAGGCAAGGAGAAGGGTTTACAATCCGAATGGTACTCCCCAGAGCTTATCCCCTATGTGTATGACAAGCGCGTGCAGCTTGCACCGGGGCTGGTATGGTGTGGGGAAATGAATATCATCCCTACCGCGAAAAATCCGCTTACTGGCATGGAAGATTACAATGGGCGGGATAGCAACATAATCCCCCACTGCAAACAGTTCCTCGTGTCTATCCCGTCTATGCCAGGGGAAGGCGCGAAGATGAATTACTCTACTGGAGTTATCACCCTCAGGAACTACATGCAGCGCCGCGCGGGCATAACCGCTGAGCAGGCGCACACTTATGGCGCCCTGATAGTTGAAGTGGATCATGCTGGGGACTGGTGGGTCCGCCAACTTCAGCTCGTAGGGAATGATGAGAAGGCCATTATATATGACACCTGCGACAATATGGCTGTTCGTATCCAGAATGGCGTTGTCGAAGTGGGAGTGGACGCTGTTGACTCGGTGACTTGGGGCGATATCCATGTGGCCGAGATGTCGCAGGAGATACGCGAGACCCACTGGACGCCAGGGGGCCTCGTGGATACGCTGCATCCCAAGCGCCAGTTCATGCACGATGTATTTTCCATGTACGCACGCGGGCACCATGAACTGAAAGACTTCCACGCCAACTATCGGAAATTCATTGAGCGCCGAGACCGAGTAGAGCAAGAGGTGCTTGACGCGGCGGACTTCCTCAGATACTCTAACCGGGAATGGTGCCAATCAATCGTGGTTCACAGCAACCATGACCGGCATCTGGACCGCTGGCTTAACGAGGCTGACCCAAAAAAGGACATCATTAACGCTAGGTATTTTTACCACTTGCAAGGGCTAAAGTTACATGGTATCGAATGCAGACAGGGCAGTGTACTCCCGGCAGCATTACAAGACGCTGGGGCGCCAGACGACATACTGTTCCTGCATGATGACGAGAGCTACCTTATATGCGAGCACATGCGGGGCGGAATTGAATGTGGGCTACACGGGGACCGAGGGCCTAACGGCGCTCGGGGTGGTACGAGAGGTCTAGCGAGACTAGCACGAAGGGTGAATAAAGGGCATTCACACTCAGCCGAAATCTATTTTGGGGTTTATTCGACTGGTGCGTGTTCGTTAGACTTCTCGTATACACATGGCCCTTCAAGCCATTCGATTAGTCACATCGTGACATTCGAGAATGGGGCAAGGCAAGTTTTGACGTACTGGAAAGGGAAAGCAAGAGCATGAAAATTATGAACATTAACCTAACACTGGGCTATACAGCAAATCTGGGGGACTATCGCTCCGCCCGCGCGGACGTGGGAGCAGGCGCGGTACTGGACGATGGTGAGGATATCACTATTGCTATGCAGGGCCTGCGCGATATGCTGGCCCCTCAACTGCGGGAAGCGGTCAAGGCTGCTGCTGGCTTTGGCAAAGCCCCTGAACCAGAAGAGGCCAAGCCTGCACCTGCGGAGAAAAAGGCTAAGCCAAAACCCGTAGCCAAGAAGGCCGAGCCAAAGCCAGTAGAGAAGAAAGCTGAGCCCGCAGCCAAGAAGGTTGAGGGCATCCCAGAGGAAGAGCACAAGGCCCGCCAAGCACGGGTTCTCCCAATCCTCCGCGCGATGGGCGCAGGCAAAGCGTCCCAACTCGTCAAAGCTGAGGGGGCGGATTTGTTCGGCAACCTCAATCCAGAGCAGCTCAAAGCCCTGGAAAGTAAGCTCGATGTGGCGCCAGAAGAACCTACGGAAGTAGACGAGTTCTGACCACGGGGACCGAAACGTAAGGTATAAAACGCGTGACAGCTCGGAGAGACGGGCAATTCATTTATGGGGGATACTATGGCTAAATATGAACTGCTTGACCAAGATACTGACGGCTTTTTCCGCATACGCGCGCTACGGGATATCCCAACCGCTGGGGTGCTAACAGGGGACCTTGGTGGCCGGGTAGCCTCAGAAGCCAACCTAAGCCAGGAGGATGGGGACAACGCATGGGTTTTCGATGAAGCCCTGGTCATTGAGAGCGCATGTGCCTTTGATAACGCACAGATAAAGGACAACGCCCAGGTATATGGGTATGCACAGATTTTTGGCGCCTCAGTTGTATGCGAGTATGGATGCGTGTATGGCGATGCCTGGCTGTACGGCTCCCCCGTGATATCTGGGAATGCCCAGGTGTTCGAGGGTGCCCAGGTGTATGATAATGCCCGAGCATATGGCAACGCCTCCATACATGGGAATTCCCAGCTATTCGGCGCAGCAGAGGTATATGAATACGCTGACTTTTATGAGAACGCGCACGCCTATGACGCTGCCAAGATGTATGGCAACGCTAAGATATATGGAGACACCATTGTCTGTGAGTCGGCCCAGGTGCTGGGGGATGCCCAGGTATATGGGATGGCTGTCGTAACTGGCGAGGCTCTTGTGTATGACAGCGCCCGCATTTATGGTATGACTATGATATCTGGCGGGGCACAGGTATACTGGTATGCTATGATATACGGAGATGCCCGTGTGCAGGAGAATGCTAGGGTATACGGGAATGCACAGGTGTTCGAGCGGGCTACAGTATCAGGGGGCGCTCAGATATACGAGAATGCGCGGGTATTTGGCGACTCTAGGGTTAGGGGGGCGGCCCGAGTGTATGGGTTTGCACAAGTCTACCGGGATGCCCAGGTTTACAAGCGCGCCCAGGTGGGGGCAGGTTCCCGAGTCTATGGAAGCGCACGGGTGACAGACGATGCCTTTATCGGTGAGGAAGCTCGGATATATGGGACCGCCCGCATAGCAGGCACTACAAGGGTTGAAGGTAATGAAAGGGTGGAGCAGTAATATGGCACACGCAGAAAAATCACCAAGCGCTGCTAGCCGTTGGGGCGCTTGTCCCGGCAGCATTCGGTATATCCAAACTCTACCAGAGAAGCTCCAGAACCCCACGAACCCGGAAGCGGACAAGGGAACTGCGGCGCATTTCCTGCTAGAGACGTGCATAAAGGCCCCAACCGAGCCAGGCCGTTTCCTAGGCCAGCGGGTACTCGTCAAGGAGGGCAAGGACAGTCGTTTTGCGCAGCGGGTTGCTAAGGGGGACTCTGCTAATGCACACGAGGTAACTGCTGAAATGGTTCGCGCTGTGCAAGAGGCCCTGGATTACATCA